>ENA-UOTZ01000732-UOTZ01000732.1-compost-metagenome-genome-assembly--contig:-NODE-732-length-26608-cov-9.197618_pt1 | contig 26608 bp, 16 predicted proteins | sample MGYA00238144_ERZ746983 | MGnify/ENA primary metagenome ERZ746983 (study PRJEB28759, sample SAMN06268863) | compost metagenome | isolation source: single cell | place: USA: California, Emeryville, Joint... | reverse complement strand
CAGTCTTTTTATCTTTTTGGTTCAAGACACAGTTCAGAATCGCGTTTCCATAGCACTCATCAGCACCGTGCTGGCAGGTGAAAATGTAATGGCCTCCACTTTGAGTTTCCTTCGCATTTCCGAAAGGAACGATAGTGATGTTGGCGATTTTTTCAATATCTTTGGTATTGATGGCTTTCAAGAAACTAGTAGCGACGAAATCGTTGCAAGCAGGGCAGAGACTTTCAGTGAGAACAACGATCTGGAGTGGATCTGAGCTTGCTGCAAAGGCAACGGCGAGCAGGAAACTTGCAATGATGGCAACCTTCATCTTGAGTCTGTTTTTTTTTAAATATTTTTTTGTTCTAAAATCTAAACGTTTTTACTTTATCAACGCTAATATTTGAATAAATGTCAGTATAAATAGAGTCTCAAGCTTCAGTCTTTCATTCGAAGAAAATTTTCACTCTCATACTTGGATGAAATACCAAGTCCTCGAACGTTATACTTGTTCCATGAGTTTGACATCGAGGCAGCAACCAAAATTCATTGAAGTTGAAAGGTTTTTCAAATGCTCATACCTCATTATTTCAGGTTTTATATCTCAGGTTAGGTTGAGAATAAAGAATTCTCATATATTTAGGAACAACTATTTAGCAATTATCCACGTCCTGTTTTTGTTTTGAAGATTTCTTCTTAATAAAAAATCAACAAAATATTGATTCTGAAAAATTTATTTTTTCATTACACCACTTCTTTTTATAGCAATTCGACAACCTCGCCTTGTTCTCTTTTTTTTTGCCCTCTCTTTTATCAACAGTAATCTTACATGCAAGAAGGTCTCAGCAAAGAAGGATAAGATCATTGGTGAGTCTACACTTTTGCATAAATTTTTTTGAACAACGGAAACGACTAGGTTATGAGCTGATCCTCCTCTTATTTTTCTTTGCTTAGCTCTGAAAGCTGTGTTCTCTTCCATTTAAACTCATTTTTCATTCTGATACAATTACTCTCAGCGAACGATTCAGAGTTTTTTTTAAACAGATTTAATAAATCAATAAATCAAGAGCCTGAGCTATCCAGCAACCAAAGAAGATGAACTATTTGCTGAAATACCTGGTTCCTACCTTGCTCGGAGATTATATCGAAGGCATCGATTACAATAACGTTAAGACTTCATATTTCTCAGGGCAGATCTCTCTTCAAAACATCGCTCTCAAGAAAGATATTTTTACCAAGAAAGGAATCCCGCTAGATATCCAATACTCCATCATCGGCAAGCTAGAATTGCGTGTGCCTTGGCTTAAAGTCCGGAAAGAACCAATCGTTGTCACCGTTAATGATATGTACCTCATCATAACCTTGAGCGACCCTCAGAAGATAGATCCAATACGCCAAAGGCTATTCTTTATGAACGAAATCTCTCGCGCTTGCTATGAAAAAACGAAATCAATGGACACTCAAGACGAGAACAAAGGCAATTTCTCGAGCATGAAAATCAATATTCTTGACAATCTGCAAATATCTCTAAAAAATATCCACCTCCGGTTTGAAGATCCAGATAGAAACACCATTTTAGGCTTCGTTCTCGATGATTTCTCAGTCTTTACAACAAATGAGAATTGGGAGCGCGAGTTCCTTGACCGAACTCTCGAAACTAATAAGTTGAAAAATCTCTGGAAAAAAGCGACTATTTCAAACCTTGTCTCGTACTGCACGATTGAGAAGGATACATCAAAGTTCCTGGTCAATACAGCCTATACAGATGACTATAGAAAGAACTATTTAAAGGTCCATTTGGAAGACACCTTAAAGCAAAATCCTACAAAAACCAAAGAGTCTGAAGAGTCCTCGCATTTGTTGTTTAAGATGTCAGCGGAACTGAAAATGATAAAGAAGAATAAAAACTTAGATTCAATTGAGGACCCGAAACTTCACTTCCAGCTGCTTATCAAGGAGCAAGGCATGACTCTACATCACAATCAGGTGGAAAATTTGTTAATCTCGATGGAAAGAGCAACGAACCTGGGAAAGATGATTGAGCATCACCCGCCTGAATTATCTGAAGAAGAGAAGGTTGTCAAGCAGAAAGAGTTTGACAACCTACTGAAAAAGTACATTGAATCCAGGAAAGGTGAAGACGCTGATTGGATATCACTGTACGATGAGGACAAAACAGAGCTAGGAAACACGTTTAGGAAGTATTTAGTTATTGTAAGTGATGAAATGATCATCACGAGCGTCAATGAGGCAATTTTTGACGCTGAGAAGAAAAGTCTGGTGCTAAGCAAGAAGAAGCAGGGAGGTATTCGAGGTCTGTTTTCGAAGAAAGCGACCGGAATTACAGAAGAAGAATCCTTGATGGCAGATGAATTCATGGAGCAGTTGATTCAAAAGAACGAGGAAGAGTTGAAGAAAATGAATGAAGGGTTTCTTTTACGGATTTGCGTACGAATTGAAAATGGCAGCCTTTTCTTAATTAACGAAGAGCAGAAGAAAAACAGTGCTGGCGTCTCTTTTGAGATGGATGGCTTCGAGTGCAGATTCGAGTCCTGGAGAATCACTGAGAAAGAGCAGTTTCAGTTTACCAGCAAAGTGGACCAAGTGTTAGTGTTTTTGAAGTCAAAAGGAGTGGGATCTGACTACTACAAGCAATTCAATATTGTCAAAAGGATGAATGAGAATGACCAGAGCAAGAAGCAAGTCTTTGAGCTGGTCGTGAGGAGGGAAGTTGATAAACTTACTGAGCGGTTGACGGTTAAAGGCGAGGTGCAGGAGTTGGTTGTAAACTATCTGACGGCCTTCTTCCATCAGCTGGTCAAATTTACGAAATTCGAAAGCAGGCTGCATAACTTGGAACAGATAGCCAAACAGGAAATTGGCACGTTGAAGACGGGTGCTGGGAAGAACTTGAAAGGGTTCATTGACAAAGTGAAAAAGTTGGAGTTGTCGATTGATTTCATGGTCGCATCGCCGAAATTTGTGATTCCGTTGCAGCAGAATGGAGATTTTGGAACAGATATTTGGTTAATGAATGTGGGTAATATTCACATCACGACGCCACAGGACACTAAATATGACGAAATGACTTATCGTATCATTGGGCTGTCAATAACCGGTCTATCTCTACAATATTTCACCAAATGGCAGAGCTGGTTGGAAAAAGGAGTTGAAGCAGAGCATAATAACGTGCTGGAGGATACCAACGCGAATGTGATCGTCTGCTACATGCATTCGAGTTTAAAAAGAACGAGCAAATCTGCAGCTGTTGTTGTAAACTGCGAGCTAGAACTGATCGCATTGAACACGAGCAAACCTCTTATTATAAAACTCTTGCAACTTCCATACTGTCTAGACTTTACAAAGGAGAGTGGATATCAAGAATTGCTTGAAACCCAGAAGGCTCAGATCATGAGAACTCGCCCGGCTTTGTTCAAATTATTGTTCAGCGAAGAACGAGACGTTGCATGCATCGGGTTATTCTATGAGTACTACCTCTATCTTTACAAAAACCCGACCGACCTGAGCCCGATGAAGATCGTACGACTAGTACATCAAAAAATCGATTTGGCACAAGAAGGCGAATATTACACCATTAAGGTAAGCATCCTTTTAGAATTTTATGAAAACTAAAGCATTTTGTATAGATGACTGACCCCACAGAAGATGAGACGCATATCTGTTTCACAGATAAATCATTCTATGAGAAATTCACTACGTTGATGTACGAGCGTGTTAATTTAGGAAAAGAGATTTTAGGAGAGCACAAAAAACTACCGCTGCTAAAAGATTCCGCGACTAACGAGAAGACGATTGAACCCGTACCTCAAGGTACAGATGCTAGTCAGGATCGTACGCTCATGGAGTTCCAATTCAAAATCGCGAGACTGAAGTTGGGGTTAAAAGGCAACCAGTCGGACTTCTCTATCGCCATTGGAGCGATGGAGCTAAACAACACGAACAGGTGCCTGCAACGAGATCTATCATTCAATATCGGTTCATTCCAAGTTTCTGCAGTGAAGAACGGTGCAACGCATAATCTTATCTCGAACGAAAGATTCAAAGACTCTAAATTTCCACACAAAGAGGCTCCGAATATCCAACTTTTTAGCTGGAATTCATCGACTTACACACGTCAGCACCCTCGCTTCATGTCTACTGGGTGTAAAAGCAACGTTGATCTCATTTTCAATTCGTTATATGTGTTCTGGAAACCGCTATTGATCAGCGAAATGCTTTTTACAATTGTTGATGCATTTGACGAGAAGAGAGCCGAAGACACGAAATTGAATCGAGTTCAGGTTAAGCCTAAGGACGACTCTGAGATCATCAGACGCAAGCAGTCAAAGGATCTGGCTCACGCATTACAAAGTGGGAAAACTCTGGAATATAATGCCAATAACATCAAAATTATGGGATTATTCCTTTCCATATTTACTCCTAAAACCGAGATCGAGATGGCTAGCTTCTCTTTGAACAACTTAGAAATGACTATCGCAACGGATATCCAGAAATTACACATAAAAGGACGTCTTGAGAACCTTCAAATTGCTGATTTAACAAATTACCCACTCACGATAAGCGACAACAGCTCCCCTATCAGAGTGAATGAGCTTTTTGGTATTGACAAGTCTGCAAAGTCGCTTTTGGAGTTCGATATCGTCCGTTATCCAGATTATTACCCTGGGCTTGTTGACCAGAAAAGGATGTATATGAAGATCGATTTACACTCGGTGGTGATCACTTACATGCAGCAGCCTGTTCTCCGTATCATCGACTACATCATGAACTATTTTATGAATATCAATGTGACAAAACTGCTTGCTTCTGATGAACGGACACTCCAAGAAATACGAAACGAGATCACAAATGCCACATTTAATGACATCAAAATCACAGTCGAGAAAATAAAAGTTATTTGCCGAGCGCATCCTTCACTGCCTTATTGGTTCGAGATGGATATTGACATGCTTGATATCTTTAATGGGATTGAGACTCATCGAAAAAGGCTGAAGGACAATATCAAATCGATTAAATTCACATACAATGAATTTTACAAAATGCATTTCAAGAGAGTCACCATGAATCGAGTTTTTGGTAAGGAAGAGCGAGTTCCATTTACAAATCAGTTTGATTTTTATTTGGATTACGAACGCTGTCTGTTTGGGAGGGAATACGCCCTGTTAGTCAACGATGAGCTCAAAACGAATAATATGTTTCCCATTGATGATAGCTATAAACTGACAGGCAATACAAAGTGCCTTGAAATGAGATTCAAAAGAGATGAATATGTTGAATTAATTGATACTGTCTTCCACAACGTCCTGAATGATGATTTCAAGGATTATCTCTATTGTTTCCGACCTCATCTTCTAAAAGAAGAGCTTCCACTCATTCGATGGGCTTCAAAAGATGAAAGAGCAGGTAAAACAATTACCTCCACCTAATCCTTTGCAATAATAACACATTTATCTTTAGTTCCTATCACAATGGATTTTCTCTTCGGGGAAGTGCTAATAACCCTTTGGGACGAGACGAGAGATTTCCCACTTGCTCGTCTCCAGGCAAGTCAAAAAAGGATGCTGTTCAAGAGATCTCAGGAACGTGTGACCTCGTTCCAATTCAAAATCTTTGAGATGCAATTGTTTAAATACAACCTGATTTCTAAATATGAAGTGAGTGAAGCAAGTCTCCTCAGTGTGACTGCCTTTAGCGAGAAACAGAGCACGCCAATGATATCAAATAAAAAATTCTTGATAAAAGATGGCTGTATACTAGAGTCCATCCACCCAGAGGATGATTCAGAGTATCGTTATTCAGGGATGTCTGTGGAAGAACAAGAAGAGGAGGATTGGAGAAATTCGCCTGTAAAAATCGACGAGAACTATCGTGAAAATCTAAGCGTTAAAGTCGTCATGCATAACGGTGAAAAAACAATCACGGCAGAGATGCAGGACCTTAAGGTCATGGCCTACGTCGAAGACTTGCTTAGAATTTTCGAATTTTGTAAATATGTCCCTGAAGCGCTGCTTGAAGAGGACCGCGATGCTCAAATTAAGATGGGACAAGTTATTGAGCACCGAACGCCATCCTCCATGGTTTTCACTGTGATGGCTAATGATAGCTACTTCTGTATTCCCACAGGAACTGAAAACGTCATCATCTTTAAAAGTAAAAATTTTTTTCTGATGATTGTGTCTGAAAGCTAACGATTTTGTAATGTAGGTAATGTGGCGTTCAGTTATTCAAACAGAGACATTCAACAGATTATAATAAACTCGATGGTTGACCCCGGGCTGCATGAACTGTATTCTTATAGACTGACATTACAGCAGACTCAAATGATAGTCGCATCGCAGAAAGACTTTGTGTCGGACCTGCCATTATCCAATCTCTCGAAAAGAATTTTGATTCATCCTTATAATTTCAGTTTTAGTCTCAAGACGAGCGTTTGCAAGGATCAAGGCAGCAATAAAATGCTGCTATTTAGAAAAGACAATGCATTCATTGACCAGCTGGCAATCAGAATTGCTTCCAGGGACTTAATATTGCTGCTAGAGTCAAACTTTTGGATTCAGGAAAGTCTGGCATCATACAGGAAACTCGAGCCTTTCTCCTCAGTTGAGCCGGAATACAAAATGAAGCTGAGCCAGCGCAGACGCCAAAGAGACGACTATTTCTCTCGCTACAAGATCGAGCAAGTTTGCCTCGATATCTATGTGGTAGCCCATGGCATGCAAATAGTAATCATTCTTTTTCATGAGTGAACGTGTATTTACCCTTTAACACAGAGATTGATTAACGAAACACCGAAATATAGCTTGCCTCTGATGGATTTCACGATTTTTGGAGATGAGTCGGAGCCCTCTTTGATTCTGGCTTCAAAGAAAGGAGCAAGCGAGATAAAATGCAATTTGCACATTTCATCGAATTACTATAACTCCAACAACAGTTGCTGGGAGCCGTTTATTGAGAAGTTTGGGATCTCGCTGGAGATTGAGGGTTCAGAGACACCCACTCCTAATCAGTCGATTAAAATGGTGGTGGCAAAACCTCTAAATATTAACATCTCCAATGAATTGGTAAGACTTTTTGTTATGAGACTATGGTGTTAATGATGACCTCTCCATTTTCATTACATAGATTGATAGCGCTTTGAGCACGATATTCGAATGGAAACAAAAATACGAAGCTAGCAAAACCACGAAAATGGATGTTAGCAGGCCCAGAACAGCCAAAAAAAAGCTGAGAGCAGGAACAATTTATCTTCCTGAAGCCCACGATCAAAATCTGAACAAGACAGAAAATGTGTCACCTTACTCAGTTCAAAATTTGACAGGATATCCTATTACGATTTTACCGAGCGAAAAGAGCATGAAGTTGGAACTCCTTGAAGACGAAACCAAAGATATCCGCTTTGAGAAGAGCGTAGAGGAATTGTTTTCAACTCAAAGCGAGCGAAATCCTTTCTCTCATCAAAAGATCTCGCTGCTAATTAATTACCCGGAAGCTTTGATCCCGAGATCAGATGGAGTCGTTTTGGATGAAACCGCGGTAAAGGATGTCTTCTTCCCTCCTTGCAAAGGAATCACGCCTCAAGTTTTCTGCGATATCCAAGATAGAGGGAAAAAGCGAGTTATCATCTTTACTACATCCGTTCAGATTACAAACGAATTCAACGTCACTTTTGAAGTAATGACCTCTCACTTTCCTGCTTCTGATGAACTCATGAAATTCTTTTTTAGATTAACTTTTTCAAGAAAGACGGAGGAAAACAAATCAAGAAAATCCTGCAACCAGGGAAAACGACGTCGGTTCCGTTTGATCTTGTTAACGACCGCATGTCTATATCATTGTCAAACTTTGAGGAAAGTAAGTGCTCTGTTTATGCGATTCCAGAGATACTCAAGGAGAAGCAGGTCGAGGTTGCTCTTCCAACAATCTTTTGCAAGTTGATGGTATTTTCGTTCCCAAAATACTCTTGCATTCGAATCGCTCCAATACTCAGTTTAAAAAATTGCCTGCCAATCAAAATGATTTTCGAGGTCACTAATAAGGACATCGGAATGCCTCGAAAGCAATCAGGAGAGCTACTATGCCAAGAAGTAGCTCAAATTCACGCTCTTAGTCTCAAAGACGCAATATTTCTGACAATTGAACTAGCAGAATATTCTGCCTCGACAAAAGTCCAGCTCTACAATGGAAAAGAAAGACTTCCTGTGAGAAAAATCGTGCTGAAGGGCCAAACCGGATCAGTTGAATTAAGGGTCTATCGTCCACCTACAAACGTTGATGAACTCGTAATATACGCAAAATCTTGTATTGTCAATGAAACCAGCATCCCGCTTCTCTATTTCTTGAAGGATTACAAACCTTTCCCTGGCAGCAGCGAGCTGAACTCCAAAGGCACGCTGGTGTTTGATAAAATAAAAGAAGTGAGAATACAGCCGATGATGGTTGAAGGCGATTATACTGAAGAAATACCGATTGAAGGACTTGGCGATCGCAGCGTTGACATGAGAGTGGGGAAGGCGCCAAGTCGTCGATTTAATATCGGTCTGAATATATCTCCACGCCTTTGTGAAAGAAACTATGGTCTCATGACCAAAGTCGTTTCAGTAGCCCCGCGATACTTAGTTTTAAATGAGACTCCCTATACCATTGCAGTCATTCAGGACAAAGCTGAAACGATAGAAAATATAATCGAATCAAGCGAAAGGCTCATACTTCATTTCCAAGAGCCTAACTTGCGTAAATCTCTACGTTTCAAAATATTTTCAGGAAAAGATGAGTACAAATGGACCTGGTCAGGAGCCATTGATTGCACAGGTCCAGGTGAATACCTTGTACTCACACTCGATGAGAAATGCCAAAAAGTGAAATACTTTAAAGTGTCAATCACTTTAGAGTCTCCATCCTTTTACATCCAGATCTTTGAGCAAGCCCTTGACAAGACTGGGTTACGTATTGTTAACGACCTTGAATGCTTGGATTTGATGGTCGCACAGCAAGGTAAATCTGATAGATACATCACAGTGCCGAGAAAAAAATGGGTCGCGTTTGCTTGGTTCGAACCTTGTGACTGCAAGGACGTGATCATCTTGCGGCTGATTGATAAAAACACTGGAACTGTCGTTGCTTTCAATAACTATACATTCGATAAGATTGGCGAAAAGACGCTGATTACTTCAAAATATCCTTATAAGGACAAGCTGTTGGATATTTTCATGGAAATTAACCTTCATGGATCTTCAAAAGTGTTGAGGGTTTACACTCAGAAGTCAAAGACACAGATATTGACTTGGAATACGGTGGCGTCTTTAATGATACACACCATTGGATGCTCGATCATTTACAGCAGAGGCAAAGAAAGAGTTGAATTGGTTTATCTGGCGCTTCATCCAGTTATCATGGCGTTCAAGTCTGACAAAAAGAAACTGGAAGCGCAAGTCAAGATCAAAGTGATTGAAATCGATAATAATACGATCTACAACACGCTCTACCCATGCACGCTTTACCCGATGAGCTTCGCGAAAGAGAAAAATGAGCTCTACACACTCGATGTTCTAACAATTTTCCATCTGCCTAACGAAGAGAATCAAGTAATATATAATACTAATCATTCAGAATTCATGCCTGACCTCTCACTTGTGTACTAATAGATGCTTCATTTCGAGAAAATAAATATTCTGATGAACGATCTGGCGATTAGAATCGAGGGAAAACTGCTCGAAATGTTCTTTAGATTTGGTAAACGAATCATGGACCAGCTCCAAAACATGACGAATAAATACAACGGGTACACTGAAACTCTGTTTTTCAGTCCTGAAGATAAGCAGGTATCATCATCTCCATTCTAATGATATTTTGAAACTAAAACCCCTATTTATCTTTCTAGGCGCTTTTAGTAACCAACGGGCTACAATCAATCTACAAATGGCAGCTATACAACCCAGACGCTTCCGCAGGAAGCTTAGTCTATATCAAAGAACTCGCTGTCTACCCCATCTCGCTCTTCTTGAGCTATCAACACACAACACTTCATAAAGAGACCGGCGGTGATGATCTACTCGCAACGTTTATCAGTACATCCTTTGTAACTTCAATCGCCAGCTTTGAGGATGCACCAGTAAGTCTTGGAGGAATCAAAATCCAAGGAGTGTGGGATAAATGGGGCGATATTGCTAAAAAAGTCTTTGCAAATTACAAATCTCAGGCCGCAGAGGTTGTGTTGGGCGTCGCCTTCTCATCAAGAATAATCGGAAATCCAGTAAAACTTTTCGGAGGTATCGCCCAAGGCGTTCAAGACCTAGTTGAAAAACCCATAGAAGGGTTTTCAGAAGGTCCTTTAGCAGGAGGAACAGGGCTGCTGAAAGGAGTTGAATCACTAGCGACGAAAACGCTGGGCGGAACCTTTGGAGTTGTTCAAAATATTACGGGGTCTCTTGCTGATGGAATCTCTCGGCTCGCTGTGGTAATTTTCTTATTCTTTGTTAAAGGAGCCTAAAACGGCTGGTTCTCATTGAATCTAGGATAAGCAATATGAAATCTCACGAGACAAAACGAAAGCAAAGAAGAATTCGAATGTTCTTACAGGTCTAGCTCAAGGTGTTGTTACTTTAGGCAAGAGTACTGTTAGTGGCGTTACAGGTAAACAAAAGAGCGTCTTGAATGAGTTAACTTAGAATTATTATTATCTCTCTCTCCTAGGTGTGGTAACTAAGCCCGTTGAAGGAGCCAAAAAGGGCGGATTTTTAGGGTTTTTAAAAGGAACTGGGAAAGGAATCGTCGGGTTAGTAGTGAAACCAGTCAGTGGGTCATTGGATGCTGTTTCGAAGGTGTCTGAAGGGGTTTCAAATACGATTGATTCCAAAAAAGATAAAATTAAATCCGTGAGGTTCAGAGAAATCAGGACATTGTACGGCAAAAGCAAACTCATCAAAGAGTATTCTGAAGAAGACGCTCTTGGTTATCAAATTATTTGTGCCTATCGAGGTGGAAAATACGCAGAAGGCCTCGTTTGGATGGATTCCTTCGTTTGGGAGATCACAAAAGACTCAAGGAAAGAAATCATCAGCACATTCCAGAAAAAAGAAGGCTTTTATATGCTGGTGTTGGGGATTTCCCGAGTGTTCCTGCTTAACCTCACCAAGAGAACGATATTATGGAAAGTGATGTCAGACAATATTGAAGCTCCGGCGGAGATACCAGGAGGTATTTTCCTCAAACTAAGAACTAAAGATTCTAAACTCAAGGTAAAAACTACAGAGAGATTGCATATGCTAATATTGTTATAAAAAAATCCTAGACGACTACTGTCCCTATCGAATTGGATGGCAAAGATCTAAAAGCAAAGGTCCTTTTGAGATTGAGTGAACTCATCATTCATATCAGGGAGAAGCAAGATTTTGATAATATGAACCTATCGAAGTCGGTGATAGCGTCGTCTAGAGAATCACTGAGTTTTATTAAAATGTGATTTTTTCATAAAAATTATTTACCTTCTTAATATATTTCGTAGACATTAGTCGCTCAATGCGTATCTAGTTATGATAAAATTATAGTAACAGATCTGTTTCCATTAACACCATGGTATTTAAAGAATTCAATATTATCTGTTTCATAATGTAACTAATGTAAGCATATCTGAAAGCCCTTCTCTTTTTCTTCTTTAAAAAAAAAAATGGAGAATTCTGTGCTTGGTGAGGAAAGTATATAAAAGTAAGTTTTTGAGAAAAATAACAAGAGAAAGGCAATATGCATACAAACCTAAGCTTGAAATGATATGAAAGTAAAATATTTCAGCAGTTTGATCTTACTTTTCAAATCTGTTTTAACGATGAATGAGAAAAAATTCACCAGAACATTTTATCTGAATTTCCAGACTTCACCAAGTTTACTGCTAATTGTTTGTCACATGATAAGGTTCTACTTCATCTGGTCAAGTTTTATCGCTTTTTTCTTGTTAATATATTTTTTGGACTTCAAAATGATTCGATTCTCACTTGATTCTCTCGATCGACTGATTTTTTGAATTTTCACAAAAACCACAATTATCAATGTTTTGACAAGCTACATCGGAAGTAATCTTCTTCTTCTGACAATATGTTCTTCCATTGTTTTAGTCATTGAGCTCTATGCCATATACTATTTAGCACAATATATGAATTAAAGAGTTTAACTGAAAATCGTCAATTCAGAGAAAACTTATTAAACATGCAAATGGAAAGTGATGTTAATTTTACTGGGATAGTAAAACAGGAGGACCACCGTGCTGTTTCTGCCGACGTTTCTTTTGATCATCAACCAAAACCCAACAACAGAAAACGCAAATTCCGAAGCAAGACGCGATTAAAGAAGCAATCTGCGGAAGAACTCCCAAAGTTGAAGCTTCATCACAGACCTCATCCAAAACAAAACAGCTCTAAGCCTTTGAATCACGAGTCTCCAACAAGAATGAAAGAATCACAAGCGCTGAATAATTTAAAACTTTTGAGCATGCAACTTGAATCTTCTCCTAGACGCACGCCTGTGAATGAGTTCGAAAGCATATTTTCAGATGAATTCAGAAACCTTCGAGCAGACTCTAAAAAGAAAGAGTTTCGAGACGCGATACGGAAAGAGTTAAGCAGCATCATACCTTCTCAAAATCAGGTTTTAAGGACAAGTAGACAAAAAACCCTTGTAACTGAGACAAACCCTCTTACGGAACTATCTGGTAACAATGAAGAGGAAATATTTCAGAGAAAAAGCTCAAGGAGAGGCCATTCATCATCGAATTATTACGACTTCCCACCAAAAAGTAAACCAGGTGATACTGTCAATGGTCCTCAATTATTTCCTATAAACTCAAGTCGCACAAATCCCCGTGTTAATAGGCAGTCAGTATTGAAAGAGCATAGTGAGAATCTGCAGAATTTCTCCTTTAGCGCTCATAATTCACTGCTTGAAGATCCTAGAAAGATGTTTACACCCTCAGCAGATATTACAATGAATAGCAACAACATATTAGCCTTTAATATATTATCTCACGACTCACCCAAAGCTCAGCAACAGGGTCAACGAATGCCAAAGTTTAATTTAAAAATCCCTAGTTCTGATCTAGCGACGCCCATGTCTCATTCACATCAGGAGCTTGAAGCGAATGAAACTTTCAAAGAACCCTCGAGTTTATCATCGAGAAACATGGGACTGCAAAATAGATGTCATAGGATGCAGAGTAAACAACAACCTCGATTAGAGGAATCATGGGAGCAGCATTATATGGTTCCGGATTTGAAATCTGAAGATGTCTCACTTAATCAATTATCAACGGAAATGCCAACAAAGGAAAATAGCTCTGTCGATTGTCGAGCAGTGATGAAGAAATCACCTTCGAGCAGGGAGACAAGTAGTGAGCAGAAACGCTTTCGTAATGGACTCTTTGAACCTTTCTATCAGAGAGTGCACACGAAATTACAAAAGATGAACGCGAAAGATACGGTAGCGTTTCAGAAACCGCCAATTCCACAAAAATCGGGGCCTATTTGCATTCAACCTGACTCTCTATGTGTTCATGGATCTCAGTCCCTCAATTGGTATAATCTACCTGAGAAATCAATTAATTCCAGAAGAAGTAGTTCTATTAAAACACCCAAACTAGAAGAATTTTCACAACAGTAACCGTTAGATCCTAAATCGATCTAAACACCCTTTATCTACTTTGTTACAGGCAAAATACGTTCAGAAATAAAGAGAATGTCCTTCCTAAAAGTTTGACAGATATTAACAGATACGAAGAGCCTAAATCCTTAAGAAATCTCAATACTGAAGGAATCAGTCAGAGTACCCAAGTCGAGGTAAAATTTTCATTGTTTCTCTTTATCATGATGCCTATTATAACATAAGAATTCCTATCTCCAAATGCTGAGCAAACAGTGTTCTGTGGTCAAAGAAGAGGAAGAATCAATACATTCTCCAATTAAAATAACAGACCAAAATATAGTCAGCCAAATTGAAGGAAAAACTCCAGAACTTTCAATGAAGAAGGCAATAACTCCACATCCCCTTCCTCCACTGTTTCTTCCTCAGTTGCTAGGTAAAGATGGATTCACAAACAATTTTGTAAATATTCATGTACAGGAAAGACAGCAGTGAAGAGAGGAAGAGATAAGGACTCTCGAGCGAAGTCAGAGAAGAGAAAAACTAGGAAGCACGAAGAACCGCAAGGTGATTTTAGAATGGACCATTTAAATTTCATTGGTATGATAACATCGGAAGAGTCGCTTGAGTCTTTTAAGAAGAACTTAACGCCTATTGTGTTTGCTAAGAATGTTGGAAAGATGCCAATAAAGCCACCGAAGAAACTCTATATTTAAACGAATTTTTAGTAGGAGACTGTAGTAATCTAACAGTCTCAAGATTTTTTTCGCAAGTCATAACTTTTCATATAACACATTGGTATTTTCTGCTAAGTTATCATTTTCATGGAAAATTATCTTTAATATCTATACGCAGAACACACTTTCCTCGTGCATGAGTCGTTTGACTCTAGGTCCTGTTGAATTGACATAAAAAATTACAAGGAAATTAATAAAGAGCAAATTATGAAACGATAACTTGTTTTCTGATGCAACGGTCCTTAATGGTCTATTCCTCTTTCTTCAAGGTTATAAGCTCAACGGAAGAGATGCTCTGTTTTTCAAGGATAACGCAATAAATAGAAAGCGCAATTTCATTTGGACCATCAAAGGTTCAAAGGCTGTGTCTTTCACCATAGTTCAGTCAGTCCAAAATTCGAAAAATCTCTGTTACAGTGTCATAAAATAGAAAAAAGTAAATGATTTTGATGAACATAAAATCTGGAATAGTTTTCAGAGAAAATACAAACGAAAGACAAATAGTCAAATGATTTCTATTATTCCATTATAGAAATCAACAGCTTGAAGTGATATTGCTGGCTTTGATTTATCTGTATAGGAAATAATATCAAGCCTTTTTATAAGTTTTTTCCGAGATGTGCTTCTATTTTCTTAATCTTGGAAATAACAAGAATTGATTAATTTTCAAAATTTTCCAGGGCTTAAAGCATCAGAAAACTATTTATCGAGTTCCAGTGTCTGGGACTTTTTCCTTTCGAAGAAACACTGAGATAATTTCAAAAGTTCTATATACCTGCAATTAAAATTAGAAGAAAAGAAAGTTATTACTATCACCTATCTTTTTAAAGTAACGCAACATGAATTAATAAATAGATATTCGTGTAGAAGATCAATTATTGGCAACTTGGAGTTTTTTTCTCTTCTATTTATGTTAATTACCACCCATTCATCTCAATATCTACCACATATTCAATTAGAGCATCCATAAAATTTATCTGAAAACTTTTAATGAAATGGGAGCTTACTTTTCAGATAGAAAATATGACCTTTGATATCAACACTGTTTCAACAATCTCCAAAAAGGTTATCTATTTCCGTGACCACATTCAACAGCTCCTCAATAACGAATTTCTCCCAGTTTTAGCTCAGCAAAAGTAATATCGATACAGTTTATGCTAATTGTAAAATACGGCATAAGAATTCTACATCTCTTCCTGCACTAGAGCTAACGAACGTGAATAACTTTACTTAAGATTGAAATTGTTATATTATTAATTTTAAACATATGCATCGCAATGACCCTCTAGCATTACTTGGACTTCTTACGAAGTCGCTCTTGACGTAGAAGTTAGTATAGAAGCTATTTTCGAACTATATATCAACGAATAATCAGTACATCATATTATATAAAAATATTGCGATTAATCTGTTTCGGGTCTGGATTAAATTCCAACGGCTTTAAAGCTAATACATCAAACAAAAGCGGGTAATAACGCACGGTAAAACGAACCAAAAATACATGATAAGGCAAAATTCTCACTCATCCACCCAAATGAGATAACTTGAGGATTCTCCAGAGGATCTTTCCGAAAATGTAATCCCATTCACCCAACACATATTTGTAAACTGGATTGGACTTTATAGGACTATCGATTTCGATAATATTAATTTTTAGCAATTTATGATAGTAAGAGAGGTTCTTTTTTCAGTACAGCTTGATTTCGAGTAAGAAAAAACTGTTACCTTCAACATCTCTTTGCAGACAATTGGTTTCATGTCCTTGATTAGCTCTTTTTTCCTGAATTACCTCTAAATCCTAAAAAGTCTAACACGATTAAAAAGTTATCAGCCATTTTACACCGCGACCTCCTTAAGCTTATCTTGAAGCGGCAGTTTTTAGAGATTATCCAATAAAGAAAGGAATACACGCGAAGTTACGATCGAGAGAATTCCAATATCCTTTCTTTTTACTCACACAAAACACGTAACAAAAATTAAAGACAATATATTGATTTCCCCATTAGTCAGTTAGGATTGACCCTACTCCAACCGCTGAGTTGACTAGAATGAGCGTTGGAAACGAAGCTTTCGCGGCTTCTACAAAGATATTCAAAAATTAAGATTGATGATAGGTTTTCGGATCAATTAAGAAACGGATAAATCCTTGAAACCCCTTAAATTTGCTTTATAACTCCTACAAAATTGGAGGCCTGTTATAATCAAATTAATATCGAGATGAATTTTGTCAGCTTTCTCCAAGAGGATTCCACCTCCACTTGTACCAAAGCCTTGATCACCGCTCAAGTCGATCAATGCGCTTATGTCAAGACAGCTTGCGCTGAGGAATCTGAGTATTTAGATTTCCTCGCATTCTACTATTGTAGCATCGATCAAAACGTTCCTTTGATCATTCTTATTTGTGCTGTCTTCGTCGTTGTTGCCTTCCAATTTTTGGGAACAACCGCCGATAATTTCCTTTCGGAATCTCTTGAAGTTGTTGCCGCCAAACTTAAAATTTCTGATGCTGTTGCAGCTGTCACTTTCCTTGCTCTTGCCAACGGTGCGGCCGATGTCATTACAGGTATTGTCGCAGGAGGTAAAGGAAGTAGTGGTGTCTACATTGCTATGGGAGGTCTGTTTGGAGCAGCCCTCTTCACAGTCACTGTTGTCTTCGCTAGATGCATTCAAGGAGATTATGACTCCAAAAAGAAAGATATGAAGGAAGGACAAGCATATGAAGGTTTCAACGTCGAGCCAAAGGTCTTCGTTAGAGACGTCTCTTTCATCCTCATGGCCGGCGTCTATTTCTACATTATCGCATCCGTTACCACATTCACTTTCCTTCTCGTTTGCGTCTATTTGGTCATTTACGTCCTTTACTTCATAGTTGTTTTCTACCAGATTTCACAAGATAACAAGCGAGAAAAAGAAGCCAGAGAGAAAAAAGATTATGGTGCGCTTGGAGATGAATCTGAAAGACAACCTATTGTCCCAACTGAGAAGGCGAAGTCCCATCACGATCTTGAAGTATTGCACATTAAGGACCCCGATGCGAAGAGCGCCATTGATAAAATCAAAAGAGCTGTTGATGAGAGACTCCAAAAGGAGGACCCTGAAGGATACAAACTCAGAAAGGCTGCAAGGAAACCAACTGTTGCTCATGCCTTATGGCAATATGTCTACCTCAACACTTACTACAGTCAGAAGCTTCAAGCCAAGAGAGCCATTAGAAGAGCTCGTGCCCACAAGGGTACTATTGAAGAAGAGCCACTTGGTGAAGAAGGAAGAGTTGGATCCGAACAAAGCGAAGACGAATATGGTGACAACCTTTGGGGAAGATTCATGTTCAGATACGATCAAGTCCTCCTCTTCATCCGTCAGTTGACCATTCCTCAATTCAATGAGAAAGAGTACAGCCATTGGATGGCTCTTGCTCCACCAATTTTCGGTACCTTCTTCTTGTGCTGGACCTTTGGAATCATCCCTCCAGGGAAAACTTGGGTCTGGTGGATTGTCCTTGGTATTGCAGGAGGACTCGAGCTTCTCCACATCATCTTCTTCAGAGTCAATTTCGCTAAGAGGTTCGGAGCCATTCAAGGTTTAGTTGCCTTCCTCGTCTCTGCCATGTGGATTGATTTGGTTGCCACTTGCTTCATGGATATGCTTGCTCTTATCACAGTCATCAGTGGACTTCCTCTTACTTACCTTTCTTTGACTATGCTCGCTTGGGGTAACTCTATGGATGATTACTTCATTGACTACGTCGTCTCCAAGAAGGGCAAAGGACCAATGGCCGTTACTGGTGTCTTCGCAGGACAGTTCTTCAATCTTTTGCTTGGTTTCGGTGGTGGCATGTTCAGATTGACCCTCCAGAGCTCCATTGATTTCAACTTCTACACTGGTGGATCTGATAACGTCTTGAACATCTTCCTCCTTGTCAGTTTCATCTTTGTTCTGATCTTGACTTTGGTTGTTGCTTGGTCAAACAAATTCAAACTTGGCAAAAACATGATGTATTTCTTGATGGCCTACTACGTGATCTTCTTGATCGTTGCCACAATCATTGTTGCTCTCTAAATCATCTAGATATTCATTTCTAACGGAGTGTCCAAGATTCATAATATATATATTGATATACATTTTACATTTTAGGATTTTTCCCTTCTTGGAAAGGAAGGTTTTTTCCTATTGGACACGGTTGCTGCGTTTATGAACTCATTTATATGTGCTACATTTATATGAGGAAAAAAAATTTTTACGAAGCGTATTTAGAACTTTGAAAACCTCAAATAATTGTGTAGAGGGGTCATCCGCGGATGTTTTAGTTAGAGAGAGTAAAAACGAAGACTTTCCTTGGTCTAACAGATGATATAGCAATCACAAAATTCTCTCTCCTCGTGTGGAAGAACCGAGCCGATCTTGTTGGATTTTCTTCTTGATACTTGATCTTTCTGATTTGAATTTTCACTCCCATGAAAAAATCGATTGTAATTCTAAGCTCAAAATTGCTCAATATTTCAATAACATTGTCTGATCTCCAAACATGGTCACCTGGTAATGAAAAGCAAGGCGTTCCAATTAAACTATGATTGGGCCCTTCTAGTTCTTGTGCTTCCAATGGATTATCTTTTGATAATGAGAACAAAAAAGTCTTGTTCTCTAAAAATTGTATGATTCTATCCCGAGCAAAATCATGAAAAAGATAAGATTTCCTTACTTCAATAACCTTTGTTCTACTTATCAATTGATTCGTATGAGGGTCGTGAATCTCTAAAAATTCATCTTCGAAGTCACCACCATCCGAGCTCAGAGATCCGTAATGAATAATGATCCATTCCTGTTTTGGATAGAATTTTGCGCTAAAAATCCATTCATTTAGCCTTTGTCGAGTCCAAACAAAGCATTTTTTTGTGATATTGTAAAAATTTATTCTTTCAACGCTGCAATAAAGTAACAGCTTTTCCTGATGCAAAGAGATCAGTTCGTATGTTTTATTGTCTCCTCCTTCCCATTCTAAGCAAGGTATTATCTGCTGTACATGAAATGTTTTAGTGTCCACTTCAAAATAGATTTGGCTGCCTCCTGATTCAAAGAAACCATATAGAAGACCAAACTCAGGGCTATATGAGACTGAACTGATTTCTCTGAGATCAACTTGTTTCAAGGGTTTTAAGGTGTTTAGATTGAATAAAATGAGTCTTCCGGATGAAAGCACAGCATGAATTTGAAATATTCCAGTTGGGAGGAAGGCTCGGATTGCGAACCTTGGATGAACGTCGAGAAGGGCGCTGACATCTTTAATTCGTCTGAGAGTCACTGGTTTTTCATCGGTGACTTCCACTTTCTGGGCAGGAGTTGTTTGCTTAGCCCCCATTGAAATTGAAGGAGAGTTAATTTTATTTAGTGTTATCAAAATTGTAAAATAAGCAGCCTATAGTCGCCACAAATCACACAACCAACTAAGGTATCGTCTTGTATTATGTTGCATCGATAATCGTGTTAATGAAAAACAATGTTTCATGAATACAACTCAAATTTTGATCTTCTCAATATTAAATTAAATAACCTCTGAAGTGCGCTTCTAAGGATAGCACCGCCAAAATACTGTTTAGGAGCGGATATCAAATAATTGTACTCTCAAGATCTAATATAAGCTGGAGGACCTTGCCACAGTATTGTAACCTGTCCTAAAAATTCTAAGGTCCAAAGATTATCCACTGATAGTTACATCAAGTGAGGATAGCAGATTGGTGTTTGAATTCGAATTAGTGAAGATCCAGCTACCTCCGAGAATTTTATGGTCAGCAATCTGATCTCAATCAAATTATTTTCAGTGAGCTGAATTGGACTCAGTTTCTAATTTTTATGACCTGCATCCTCCTCCGATTATCAGATTGGCAATAGGGTAAAAAGTGCATGCCATTGGTAAAAATCATAGAAATACCTATGAGAAAAAGCTATCTGAAAATATTCTGCATTATATGTTCAGCGTATTCAGAGATGGAAGTTGTTTCATTCGACAATAAAAGCCTCCATGGACGTTGCAAGGTTGAGTAACATAGAAGATAAGGCTGTTGCATGCTGAAATTGAGAGTAAATATCTGCATATTGAAAGTAATAATCAATATTCCCTGTCTTTATTTGCCACAGAACAAGCAAATGAACAACTTGATTTTCAAAATATCTTTTTGCTCATATCTTTCAATGCATCGAGTCAATTGTGAACAAGGAACAAAGATTTGCAAAATATTCAACAAATATACGTCTACCTTTCAAAATGATTCAATGAAACAGAAATATGAAAGCGATTTTTTCCACAAATTACTTTATTCGAAACATTGCTGTCTTACAGAGGCTGGAGTCACATCCTGCTGATTTAAAATTTACATTATTCCATCCTTTCGCTCTGTCTTAGAAGAACAAGAGTGTTGAGAGGGGTCAAAAGGTCGCCCAAATTTTTCAGCTACTGACATTCATCTCTAGCATTCTTGATCAAAATTCACGAAAAGAAAATTTTTCGTTACTGATCTGAATCATTTCAGTCTACTGACGTAATTTGAGTGTATAAAAGGACGATAGCGACTTTACGGTATAATCAAATTATCGAGAATATCCAAAAATGACAAGTATTTCAAGTTCATTGAAATCGTTTTTCAACTTCAATAACACAGAGTCTCTCAAAGGTGGCTCGGAGATGAAACCAAACCAACAACCAGAGGTTGCTGAGTCACAGAGACAAAAGTTAACGAAAGACCTTCTGCTTAATAGTGTGAAGCAAGGTGGCCTGAGACTTCAGAGGAAGCAAAGTGATAAGTACGATGAATATTACGAGCTTGCTTCGCTACAAATGTTTTATTAAAACGTTCGCGGAGAAGCACGGATACAAATTAAAACAAAAGCAAAAGTTCAAATCGTCCTCTAAATTCTAATTGATGATATTTGCACATTAGAATTTTGAGGAAACCTACCTATAGAAGGTTAATAACTCAACTAATTAAGATTTACTTCCATACTTCATTCATATTTCCAATATGATCATAATTCATATTTCGCCTGGATTTCTTTCAATTCAAGGCATAGATACCTTTGAGAATTTTACACTCAAAAGTTATCTTAGGACACTCCTACTAATGACCCTCTAAACAAAAACAATCAAATTTTTTTCGGAATGAGAAAGCAACAAATATTGAAAATATTACAGATTCAAGACCTTATCATTTTTAATTTGAGTAAGAGTGCCTGGAAAAATGCTAAGTTTATTTAATTCCGATGGTGAGTTTAGCAGATTGACATTTAAACGTTGTGAGTGGAATTTCTTTTTGAAAAAGTGCAAATTTGACTGTAATCATACTCGTTTATCTTACTGCCAACGAAGCACATGGATTATGAAAATTTATTTTTTCAAAGACCGCTCGCCATAGTGGCAAGCATTATCAGCTCCTTTTCACCAAGACTTCTTCAGGAAATTACAATTTTATCTCTTTGAGGCATCATTTGTTTATTAATGTAGAAATTCTACTGCTTGATAAAGTTGTGATGATGATATAGGCAGTGCTTCTTCGCTCAAGAGGCATTTCTTGATGAGGCTAAGACAATATTGAAGAGCTTAGAGAAAGAATTAAACTCTTTTTTTAGACTCAATCTGATACATTTGTTATAACAATTTCATTAGTTAATATATATACTCAAGCATCTGAGCTTGTTCATTCGATCAGATTAGAAATCAACATAATAATTGATCCAAATAAAATGATAACAGTGGAAACAAATAATTGCTCAACAAAAGACTCAGTCCGCAACCCAGCCTATATTCCAGTAAGCACTCTACTCTCGAAAATGGCTGCTAATAACCATAACATAGGATGAAGTTCTTGATCTCTATGAAAAATATAAAGATTTAGCTCTTCCACAGCAAGTGTCAGAATTCTACACCCAAGCAACCAAAATGTTCCGGAAAACACTTCTACAGAAAGAGAGGACATCTGAAATCTGCTTTAATTTCTCAGTTTACACAATGAAGGACCCTCTTAAAATTAGCGAAAAGATATTCAAATTTCTGATTCAAGAATACTCCAAGAGCGAGCAGCTGTCCACTCCTGAAGATCTGACTCATCTACAAGATTGCGATTCAATTATGGGCAAGCATTTGATGTTCTTGAAACAATTAAACGAAAATTCTTCATTAAATCAAAATTATGAGACTGTGCCTCTTCTCTTCCCGAGCTTGGAGTTTCTGGAATACACCAATTCATACTCAAATATCAGACTGCTCCTCAATAGCATATATCGCATATTTAACTCTGAGAAAGAAAGTGCTTTGCTGCTGCAGCCATCTACGAAGAAAGTCCGTGAATATATTCAGCCAATACTGCTATTTCTTTCATTAATTGGTACAGAGCTCACAACTATCATCGAGCAAGCTAAATCCGCTACCATCAAAAGAAAACAACCCCAAGACTCCAGCAAAATTTCCATTAACTTAAAGCACCTTGAAGAAGCTCTTCCCAAGAAAATATATTCAGCCTTAATTCAAAGTGTCTCGTTCAGTTTAGAAAAACCTGAAGTAATCGCAGTGCTATTAAACGAGTCGAATGGCTCCTACCACAAGCAAGTGAAAACGATTAGTGAGGTGGCAGGATCTCAAGCAGGTGTTTACCAAATCATGGGCGAGATCTTGCTCCTAAAGATACTGAACGATCTGGCGAACAGCCGAAACGAAGAGGCCATTTTGAGCTTGTTTTTGGGAATTATCAGATTATACGACGTTGATGGAGAAAACGACTGGAAAGTGCCAAACGCAGTTGAAAAATATTTCAAAGATACCGACTGGCAAGTAAAAGTCATTTTTTCTCTCCTTGAAGAGCTACTTCGAATTAAGGAAGCTCATCCTTTTAACCTAATTGAAGACTGTGTCACCTTTCTTTGCAGCTATTGGCGTTCGGGTGAATGGAGTGATATAGCAGATCAAGGAAGAAATAAATTCTTAGAATACCTCTTATCTGAGATCAATTCCAAGCTTGTCAGCGTTTCTGATGCTCTGGTCAAGTTATGGGTGAACAATGTTAAATACGATCTAACTAATCTCGAAAGTATTCTTGAGAGCGAACTCTTTCACCCACTTTCCACATTAGTTGTAAGAGACTGGATTGCTTTTCTGGAGAAACTTTATGTTTCTCTGCTACAGAAAGGCTCCTATTCTAATGCTCTATTTCAAGAAGCAGATGCCCAGATTGTGGATTGGTTCTACTCTCTTTTACGAGGTCAGGATTTTCAGACAGTTTTGCTGCCAATTAGTCTCTTTCGAGGAATTCAACAGACGCTATTCAAAATGATAAGACCGCTGAGCCCTGCAGCTGCATTATATCAACCACTGGAAATATTGAAAAAGATTACAGTATTTTGTGATTGGATAGATTCTGAAATATTCCAAAAACGCGAGATAAATGCTTGTGAAGAATTGGTGCTCTTCAATTACCTTTATGTTTTCTTCGATTTTCTGGACGGCTACAATCTAGGTATCGATGAAACAATAATGGATAGCTTTAAAAGATCCCCCGAACTGGCTCAATTCATGGATTATAAATGGCAATCTGAGAAAGGATCCCATTTTATTAAAAACATTGTGTTTCGACTAACTTTTAAATATTTTCAAGGCTCTGTCAATGGTGCAATAGAAGTCACGCACCTGCCTGGTGAAAGTTTGTCCAGATATTTCAAAACATTGAATTCTCTGAACGTTCTCACTCTTCAAGATCTCAACTTCCTCTTTGAGTTAGCGACGTCGAGCTTCAGCTTCATGGTCGAATTAACAAAATTTTCAGATTCGATAAAAAAATGGGTCATTAACACTTGGACAACCGATAGCAATTGCTTTACGAATCAGCATCCCTCAGTTCCTGTGAATTATATCATGAAAGGATACTTAGATGAACTGAGATGGGATGAAACACACCCTGAAGCTCCAGAATATGCGAAAACTTTTGTAAGTTTGATCATCGAGACCTCCAATTGTATAGCTGAGTGGCTAAAAGCAACTATTGAAGAACATTATATCGCAATGGAAGATAAAAGCCAGTCAGAATATCATCTGAGGAAACTTGAAAATAAATTGTATCGTGTCTCCTTGTTAGTGTCATTTTGGTTACAATCAAATCGAACTCTTCAGGTGGCAAAGAGCTCTTATGCTGAGCTAGGACAAGTACCATTCCACTTGCAGATTATACAACCGATACTCGACATATTTTTGTTAATTCCTAACCCACTTTGGGACAAAACACCGCTTTCAAGAGCTTTAAAAGACTACTATGAAATAGTTGAATTTCAAAAAGATATGTCAATATCCATGTCGAAAACCTTGATCATGCTGGGCAAAGTACTTGATCAGAGTTCGGACGTTAAAAATCCTGATTTTCCTCAAAAAATCGCGAGAATAGGACATACAATCGGCTCCCGCGCAGATAACCCAAAAATAACAATGGCGCAGTTGGTATCGCTGTGGTTGGAGAATCTGAAAACAATCACACAAAACTCCAAATTGAGCCCTACTGCCTTCCCAAGCACAACTCAAACTGAAGATCTTTCCGATGACCTCTCAGATGTTCTTTGGAACATTTTACATGTTTTGATTACTGCTACTGTTGCCGAAAGTCAAGCTAGTTCAGAGCAGGGCGACATTGTGATATCTGTTTATGAAAACTACGCTAACAACCAGTGGCGCAAACTTGTGGGGTATGTCGCTGCAATTTGCTGTGTGAATGACGCCAGCAGCCTTGAAAACACGATTGTGAAGTTCACTCGGATTTGGACCAAAAGATGCAAAGCAATGAAGATGCCTGAGGAAGTGAATGAATATATGCTTCTTCTGATGTTCTTTAGTGCCTTACTATCAGAGAAAGATGGAAATGTGGTCACTTTAGATTCACTTTTGAGTTGGTTGGAGGTTGTCCCTCCTGAAGAAAGTTTCATAGCATTCGACTTTTTGAGAAAAATGATTCAAATTTCGGACTCAGCGATTGCAGATTCATCTGGGGAAGGAGTAATCAAATGCATTAACGTCCTCTGCTCAATACATGTCCCTAATTTTATTATAAGACTTGGCTCTAGCTTCTTGCTGCAAGCTTCTGAAATAGAGAGTGAGGTGCGTGTGGTGATACAAAAATGGAGTGAAGCTGCCAGAAAGAGAAGTACTGAAGATTGGAGGAAGAAATTGGTTGACCGTATTTTACGACGTTATCTTTTCGACGTTGTTATAAAATATCATAAGACGTTTTATAAATCAAGGAAACCCCTTGCAACAGTCCTGCCTCTACTAAAGGGCCCTAAATCTTTCGATGAGAAATTTTCAGTTGAAATCCCGCTTAACACAGAGGCTGTCACAGCTTCACCAAATAAGGTTATGAAATACTTTTTTGAGATTGTCGCTGCAGCCGGGTTCATTTCAGTTTTGCAGAATAATGGAAGGGTAATAGACGATTGGTACGTCCCCCATCTCTTCGCCGATTTATTGATAAACAGTAAGAAAAGATTTGTAGAAAGTATAAAATCAATATTGAATGAAAAACCAGCTCAGTATTCACAAGAAATGGAACAACTTTTCATCTCGCTCGCGCATGACTTTGAAATTATCTCTACAATTGCTGATCATAACTATTTCAAATTTATCGTTTTCCATCTTGCTCCGGAGGTGACTAAAGAATTCTCTGCACTCACTATGGTTGAACTTGCGGATTTTCTCATAATTTTCACAAGATTGATGATAAACTCAGAGACTTCAGAGAATCGTGCGGTTTTCCGCAACATCTTTCAAGTTACCTCTCCAAAATTGATTCATTGTCTTCGTCAGGTCATAATATGCTATCACAATGACAGGACTGGTCTCATAGAAGGATCAAAACACCTTTTGAAAACATTGGACGGTCAAATGGAAGAACTTATTCCTCTTATCTGTAGCTTTTTCTCACTAAAACCTGAATTACATCAGGAAATTGAGCCGGCCAACGCTTTTTATGAGCTAATAATTACATTCTCAGCTCACATAGAAAGTACAAAGATTTTATTCCAGAATGAAGTGATGGAATTTCTTTTTGCAGCTGGATTTATCGACCGAAATAAGCACATGTACACTGCCGTTTTACTCCTTCAGAATTCTTTTCCAGTTTCCCAATACACCGAAGCAGCTGTAAAGTTCAGTGCCTTTCACACAGATGACGGACGAATTGAAAGCGACAAATCTTTCGGAGCTAAACTGTTTCAGACAATACTCTCTAAAA
>ENA-UOTZ01000729-UOTZ01000729.1-compost-metagenome-genome-assembly--contig:-NODE-729-length-26682-cov-4.515805_pt1 | contig 26682 bp, 23 predicted proteins | sample MGYA00238144_ERZ746983 | MGnify/ENA primary metagenome ERZ746983 (study PRJEB28759, sample SAMN06268863) | compost metagenome | isolation source: single cell | place: USA: California, Emeryville, Joint... | reverse complement strand
ACGTAATCAATACGCTTTTAATTGAGAAATTGAAGATTAATGAATTGCTCAAAGGCTATTCATTCTTTTGAAAATATCTGAATTATATATGGTGTTTCATGCAAGGAAACGAACGATTTTCTCAAGTAACCCACAAGCTATTTACGATGCTTTGCTGAGAGTTCTACGAGGGGTTTGAGACAGGAAATGTAGCCTGGGAGTGCTTGCTTGGGTCTTCGGAGGACTATTTTGCGGAGCAAAGATATTATCGCTCAACACTGGGTAGTACTTGCTCTCTTTGTTCTTTTTCAGTTCGGAATTAACTGTTGTTTTCAACTCTGAGCCGATGGTCTGCGAGTATACAGTCTCACCTGCGTTCGGTGGCTGGAAAAAGTATTCTGATGTCCTCAGTTGGCGAACTTTTGCTGGTTTTTTCTCTGGAGTGAAGAAAAGATACCCCTTCTTTTTTGCGAAAGCCCCAACTGATAGCTTTCTTGTCTGGGCTATTGAGAAAAAATCATTTACAAAAAGAAAAGCACCAACTCTCTTACATGAATGCGATGTAATTGAGAAAATATTCTTATGCGTCAAAGATGGATTCGCTGTGCTAGGACGTACTTCGAATTTTGTGCTGGCTTCCGGGGAATCTGTGTTCTGCTCGTAAAATAGCCGCATTCTTTTTTTTATCGACCTGACATCTTCAAGCTAACAAAACAATTAATTACAACAAAATTTGACAAAGCAGATTACCGTTGCGAGGTACTCCAGAAAAGGAGTTAGCCTAGAAAGCTCTCGGTCTCTCCTGTCATTGATGAAGTCAATGATTTTCAAGCCATTATCAGGCTGCATGCAGAACGATGTTTCTAAGTTCTTTGCAAAATAGTTAGTTATACTTTACCACATTCTCTAGGCAGGAATTTTACATCTATAAAAACTACATTCTTCAAATCCCGTCCAAGTTTGCTTAGGTCTTTGTAAACTGTTTGGAACCTCACACTGCAATATTCCCTTGGCAAGACTCTTGAGATTGAACCTTTCGGATCGATTTTTTTGATAGCATCTAGCGCGTACTTGGGATAAAAGTTTTGTTTGATATCTTCTTTTAGAAAGTGTATTTACTGTTCTTTCGCCCGACGTAAAAACCACCAATTCATATAGTTCTGCCATTCTGGTCAGGAATTCTTGCAACCCAGGTCTCTTCATTACATATAACTTTGAATAGCCACCATATTGTCCCTGTTAGCGGAATTAGAAAGGAATGTCAATCTCAGAGATAAACAATTTCTCTACGTGAATGACGAAATCGGGTGTCAAAACCTGAACCAACGAGGTATGAATGAGTGTCTCGTCTAGATCCAAAACAAGAGTTTTCTTGCCCTTAATATCTTTTAAGCTGTTTTACAAGAATGCAATAAATACCTTATTTTCCTCAGATTGAGGTCCTAGATATGGTTCGGTAAGGCTTCTTGTCGCAAATCCGCTATCAAATGATCAGTGTCCGAAGCAAATAATGAGCAGTACTAGTTTGAAAACGTAGGATAATTCTGAAACTTGTAACCTCCTCCAATATTTGAGTATGTATTGGTCACAAGCTTTGAAATCCTAGTTACTCTCTTGTTTGTCAGCGGACTATGGCATATGAGATTGAGTCTTGGAAGTTAGTTTACGATTTGGTTTGCTTAGAAGGTAAGTATGGGCTTTCAATGTTCTTTTGGATGTTATATTCGGATGGAGCTTTGATAATGAAGTCTTTAGTTGAAGGGGTTCGCGTTCTTCTCTGAGGATTTTCCATGCGTGACACTTTTTTTTTTTGTTATGTTATTTTTTGAGAGCAAGGTATGAAATACCTCAAGTATTCAAGGAAGTGCAGGTTCTTTGTCTAATAAAACTCCACTCAAGAGTAAATATAAAATTACTGGGATTGTGAATTATTACTTATTCGATTTTGGATATCAAATGCCAATTCATGGCAACAAGAGCGCCAAAAAATTACCCTCGATCAAAAATATAGATAATATGAAATCAGACTGTTTCTGGACCCATGAATCTTACTTATGTTGGAAGACATCGTAAGTTGAGTTTCGAAAGCAATTAGATTGTGGGTTCTTTTTTTTTTCTCATTTCGTACAGGAGACAACATGAGCTTTGACTATATATGGAATATATAATGCGTCAGGATTCTAACTTCTCCTATTCTAATTTTCTAACATACTTACTAACACTATAATTCTTTCAAAGCCTCAATAACCAGCTCGAGAACTCTTTTGTTTCTTGCACACACTGTTCCGTTCTCATTGTAATGGCCAACTTTCACCTGAGGATAGGTGTATTTTTCACCGTTAAAATCAGTGAAGTAGAACCCAGCGGATCGGATGAGCGCGTCACCTGCGCAAATATCCCATCGCTTTGAGTGGTTTTTCGGTTCGACGTACACGTCCGAGTTGTTCAACAGCACCTCTAGCATCAGATGACCAGCCCCTGCCTCATCGTTTGCCTCAACTGCGAATTTCTTTCCTAACACAGCCAGGATGTTTCTATCCTGAGTCGTATCAGAGCCTCTAGGTACTCTGAGCTTCTTTGCTACTTCGTCAAACTCCTGTACCGGCGGAATATCGATCGGCACTGGCGTGCCAATTTTCTTATCGACATCCACCACGAAGACCTTGTTATATCCCGCATGCGAGAAATAGCATTTTGGTGCATAAGTCAAGGTCTTTCCATCAGCTCCAAGATTGTAATAGTGGCCGATGATACCTACAGTGGGTTGACCTTTGATAGCAAGACCGATCAAAGTGGTACAGTGATGAAGTTGTCCCGAAATGAATGACTTCGTGCCATCAATGGGGTCAACCCAGACGACAGAATCCGCTGTGTCGAACTCTTCGCTAACCTTGCCGTCGAAGAGACCGATGCTGATTGAAGATTTGCTAAAACTGGCTGGATCAACCTCGAATTTGCCTTCATACACGACATCCTCTTCTCCTTGAACGTTGAGGGCAGGGAAATGATGCTTGAGACCCGATATGATGAATGTTTGGATCTTGACATCGGCTTCAGTGAAAGGTTCTTTCACATCGCCTTTAAATTGGGTCGTTAGACTACCCGAGCTAAGCACTTCTCTCATGACATCGCCGGAATGCATGATAATATGTGCCGCAATTGAGAGGAATTCATCAATTCTCACTTTAGTTGAAGTTACTGCAGTCTCCATCTTGTAGAGTTTTCAGTCACAAATCTAATTTTAATTTTATTATGTTTCAAGAATCTAAGAAAGCTTCGGCTAAATTCGCCTATTAATAAACGCGTAAAGATAACTTCTTTAGAATTTTTCTTTTTATGGAGTTGCTGGGAAAGTAGCCACCCCCTTGGTAAGAAATCGTTGCTTATTGTTGATGTGAAGTTTGGCTTCGAATTCTTTTTTTCAGGTAGAATTCGTTCGAATCGCATCTCTTCATCATTAGTCGAATAAAAAGTTGGAAGAAGGCATTTTTTCTTTTCGGCTCTTTTCATAATATATTTTCTGAAATTAGCATGAAATTAATTTCAGCGTCCGTCAAAAACTATTTTTCGAATAGGACCAAAGGCTCTTCTTATTGCATGGCTAAAATTGCTTGCATCTGTTAACAATATGCCTTTTTTCTTTTGAGAAAGACCTCCATAAAATTAGCAAATTAGAGCCAATACAAAGTTCGTTAAGTCTTGTTGCTGCCGTCATTCTTGTAGATTGCTTCTATTTCTGATTTCATCGAGTTCTGGAAATTTCTCACCAGACATGCAAGTTTGTTTGTTGGTTTGTTTGCTATTGCATTAACTCAACTGAAGAAGACTTAGTGTCGTATCTCCAAAACTTCATTGAAAACAACTTTTCGTTTAATGGAATCAAGCTAGTTCATTCCCTGAGAATCTTCAATATTTGGGCTCCATTTCGTGGTTTCGTTAACTACAATATATATTGAAACCAAACTAGTTTGCGACAGCTACTAATTATTCTGGTTCAAATGCAATCGCTGAGCAATGGCTATTTATCCTAATGCTTTGTGCTTGGATCCGTTCGAATTATCAATTTTCTTTCTCATTTTTTCCCCGAATTTATCGGTTTCTTTGAGCTAGCCATTGTTTTATCAGAAAAGAGGAGATTTCAGAGATTCTGGCTCTGAGTAAAAAAGATCTCCAAAAGCAAAGTGACTCTGGATCTGTCGAGTGCAATTTCGAACTCAAATTTTAAATATAAGAAGTCAATAAACTCATACTGCAAGAAAAATGACTGATCGACAAGTGGACTCTAGCATCAACACGCATACCTCCGAAGAAACCATTCAACAAGTACATACACACAATCATATTTGCTCAATCACACCTGCTTTTAGCAAAAGCAGAAAGATGCCGCTAAGCAAGTTGCCAAATGGTATGGTTTCTTCAGAGATCATCGTGACATCCCTCCAGCCTCGCTATTTTCATATCAGCCGCTACCAGAGCCAAAAATTTACCGTGTCTTAATACCTCGTATCGAAGGGATCGATTTAAATGTAACATTACTACCGACTTTACATCATGTTTGAAAACATAACTGACATACAGTTTCAAAAATCAGACAGAAACTCATATCATATCAGGATCCGAGCTCATTTATACAATGCACAGCAGAATTTATTCTTCGGTCGAAGTTATATATCATCTCTCGGTGATATATTTTACGAGCCTCGTTCCAGGCTATACTACACGACAAAATGCTTCAACATCTATTTTCACACAAGGATTCCGAATGAGATGAAGCTCTCATTGATCGTTGAAATAATCTTGACAGGTAACTCTAATGACTGGGTGAATGATTAAAGGTCCTTAGAACTGGATCATAGGAAATCGATTTTGAATGAGATGACTGTCGGCTGGTCTGAATTATCATTTATACAGGATTATCGAAAAGTAGTTGATATAGATGTCTATGAAGGAAGCGGCCGATTAATTTTGACTCAACCCTTTATCCAAGATCGAAGAGTTATTCCGCGAGCGTCTTTGTTTTATCGCGCATTTTCAGGAGAATTAGACCAAAATATCACGTGGTTGATCGGAGAAAGCATGCTTTGCGGCAGCGAAGATCTTATCCCAGGGCTTCAGGGTTATCATCTCCCGAACTTTAATGACATTGACGAGCATCCAGCTATCCAATTGAAAACAGCTCATCTTTATTCAATGGAGGTCTCGGACTTCAAATTAACGGTCCCGGCTGATCTGGATAACCAGATCATCCAGAGAGCTAGAGAAGTTCATACAAGTAAGCAATCTTAAGCGCTTCATCTTCTGTAATCGAAGATGATTTTTAGGACTGCCAAGTTCAATTAATTTCTTGCTTAATGCTCCGCTGAAGATCGGAAAGAGGCAGCTAAAAGTCGCGTTTCATAATGGCTGGACGACAGTGAGTGATGGAGGATTAGAAACGCCGCTTGAGCTTGTGCCGAATCCAAATAATCCCGAAATTCTTGAATATAAAGGCAAGTACGCCATTAACCGCATTATTTTGGAGAACTATACGGCGCTGATCATACAGCTCGAATACGTTGGTAAAACCGACCTTGTTAGAGTAAATGCTTAATCAAGCTCTAGTCCAAGTGCCTCTCAATGCAGAAACTAACTTCGATTTGACCATAGTGATTGGGTGGACTGCTCACACTTTTGATGAGACATACTTTGGTATGAAAAGAGCGCCCTTGCGTGAGGTTTTAGTGACTGGCAAAGGTATTCAAGGAAAAATTTTATTAGAGTCTCAAAAGTTATATATAGGACGATCGATCAACTTTGAACCTCTATTTTCCGTTGAGTTGGGCCACAGCAATGGCATTCCAATTAGTGGAGTCCTGAATCTACAGAAATTGCCTAGAAGTACTCACTTACCTGTGCTTTCAGAAATCGATGAAGAAGAAGAGAAAGAAATTGACATGAGTATTTCTTTCGATAAAGAAGAATTTCTGAAGAAGCACCTGGCCAGAAGTCTTATTCTGCCACAAATAGATATCCAAGGTTCCTTATCAAATGTAGACAGAGATAAAGCAGACGATAAGAAGCCGGCCTCTTTCAGCGAGCTAATAGACGCTTCTAAACAACGGCCAGGAAAGAATGAGGCCGTATCTGAGCTCTGGCAGAAACTCACTGAGAAAGCTCACACCTCGGTGCAAGAGTTGACGAAGAGATCAATGATAAATATGATTGAAGACCCAGCTTTCACAGGGAATAAAAGCCTTTATGACGTTGTAAAACAAATACAATATAATGAAGAATATTTCAAAACTCAAGCCAAAGCTGAAGACCCAGCAGTAGCTTCACTTGTGGGAATGTATTACTATTACAAGATAAAATCTTTGCCTCTGCCACTGCAGCGAATCGCTGATGCTGAAGTACTTTCCGAATACAAGATTTCCGTTATTACGATTAATTTCGAATGTCTGAGACAGCACTCGAAGCTAGATGTTCCTGATCCCGACAGTCTCCAAAAGAAAATAGAAGCGAAGCCACCCTCGCGACTGTTTTTTAAAACGCAGTTTTTTACCTTCCCTGAAATAAAAACATCAACAGCGACTCTCTTGAAGGCTGTTGAAAAAGGCCGAGAAATTTTACTGTTAAAATCAACTGAATCAGAGAGCGGCTCATTGCTACTCACCTTTAAGATTGACCCAACAGCTCCAGGGAATGCTCATCAACATCTGGAGCTTTGCAAGTATCTTTATTCAAGAAGCTTGGAAGTCCAGATCTGGGACGCGGATACTCTTTCGTTGTTTGGTGTACTAACGATACCGTTGAAGCTGATCCTGAGAAAAGGAAAGGATATGGCGATATACACAAAAGAGTACAGAATTGAGGAGCAGTCAGATGGGAATATCAGCAAGGGACTGCTACGTGTGACTCTCATGAACGCAGGTAAAAAGGTTGAACAGAAGGAGAAATCTCCTCCAAAGTCTCGGCCAACTACAGCTGGATCCGAATCAACAAAGATAAAATCAAAAGGCCCTGGGTACCAGCTCGACAAGCTTGCGAATCATCCCATTGTCCGCGACCTCAATCCACAAATTCTTGAAGAAATTTTGCAGACTAAGGACAATAGACTTGGGTTCTACACGCAAACCTCATTAGGATATTACCTTCTCTATTTTACGAGCCCTCCTATGTTATTTTCTTCCTATAACCAAACAAATTTCCTGCAGGACATGGCCGAATTCCGTGATTCAATGAAAATTTCTTTAGTAAAAAGCTCGAAACTCCAGCCATTTGTTCAAGAGATCACATTAAATGTGAAGCAGTTTCAGCCTGAGATATTCTGCGTCGATGTCGTTAACTTGTTGGATTATGAAGAACTCTTCATGGTCGAAGTGGATGACCCAGCTGCACCTCGGCCTGAGATATTGCAAATTCGAGACCAGGTAGAGTGGAAATTTTGGGCTGAGAAATACGGGTTCACAAAGCCAGAGAACTGGAAGGTAGTTTCACCTAATGACGGAAGTATTTTCCTCAAGCCCAAAGAGCATATCCAAGTCTTATTCAAATATTACACGGAAAGACCGCATTTTAATCAAAGGGAACTGAGCTCAAAGGATAAAAGTAATTTTAATAAGGCTCGTGTGATTAAGATATTCCTCAAAACAATGAATAAGAGGACCTTTTCAGAAGTCAGAGTGCAAGTTGAGCCTCACATGATCGCCATTGATCGAACTCTGACTTTCTATGAAAAGGAAAATAGCCTTGTGAGGTTACAGCTAAAGGGATTCAAGAGCGGGTTGGACCAGCAACAACCACTCCTTATCGCAGCAACACAGCAAGATATCTCTCTTAAGGAACAAAATGGACAGGATCTAATTGACCTTTCTGCTGAAACGGGCCCGATGGGTCAAGTCAAAACGTTGGGAGTTATTTGCTATTCTGACACGTTCAAATCCGAAATCCTTAGGTTCTGGACGGTTAAAATTCATTGTGCTCAGCAGTAAGACAGCATAATAAATTCCCATGTTTCATTTATTTATCATAGGATCAGAATAAAAGAATATATATATCGGGAAGGCGTACACAAGATCGGTTTTTTTGGGACCTCATGCAATAAAGTCTGGTTTCTGAGCTCAGACCCGTACTTGGTAGAGATTATGCCTCCTTACAACACGGATTTTTCGACCGTTGAAGGAGCTTTTAATCCCATTCGAGTGTCTGTATTTGCGGATAAAGTATCAACTCAAACGTGTCTTGTCCAGTGTATATCCTCAGCAGATGGGACTGTTTTGAACTCATGGCTGGTTGAGCTTACTGGTATTCAGCCCACAGTCTCACAATACCTTGAAGTTCAATTAAAGAAAAGCAGCATCGCTTTTAACTACAAACTTAAAGACATCTCTCGAACTCCGAAGGAAGTTGAGTACAAGTCCTCAAATGTCAATCTTTTCAAGGTACTTCCTTATACTTTTTCACTCTAAGCTCTGTCTTTACAGATCGAAAGACCGAATATTGACAAATCTCAGGACGAAGAAGAGCTTTCTTTGAGCTTTGACCATAGAATCCGAGACCGATCCGAATTTTTTATGTATATTGTTGATAAATTTTCACAAAATGTGCTAGACTGTATAATCTTCTGTACAAGACAATAATAAGTGGGAGATAGCAAGAAAATGCTCCTACCTTTGCTTGCTGCATACTTACAGAAGATTTATCTATAATTAGAAGATGCTCTTTGAAATTTTTGCTCTCGCAATTTTATTTTTCATAAATTGCTGATACATCAGTGTAGAGATAAAACTATTTATTTTTATTTGCTTTACAGAGATCTTATAACCTCAAAAAAGAAAAGAAACTAAGGATCAAAATAGAATTCTATGAACTCTGCTCCTTGCACAGCAGCAATTTTAACCGGTTTCCTTAACAGTCTCTCACAATCTTCACATTTTCTGCAGCCGCCTCTCCTTTGGAGATACTCTCTCAGCTTTTCGCGGAATATTCTTTTATTATCATCAATCTCTTTGCGATTATTGTCTTCGTTATACTTCTCTACGTTTTTTTCAAATTTACTAGGTGCTGTATCATAGTCTTCGTTAAAAGTTTGGACCATTAATTCTGCCTGGTTTCTTGCCCTGCTGGTAACTTCGTAATGAAAAATCAGTGGAAATGCCAGTGTTAAAACTAGAACGACATAGAGCAGCACGACTCCAACAATAGCTATTGCTTTTTGTTTGGTTTCCGATCGAAAAATCTCAGCATCACTACTAGCGTTGAAGGCACCGCCTCCATATAAGCAAAGAACGAGTGAAGCAATAAACACTCCAGTGACTACGTAAGGAATTATGTGGTTCAACAACCGTCCAGCTCGCCAAGTCTTGAGGACTCTTGTCTTTCGCAGCTTTACATGGAATGCGGCCAAAAATGCATCGATTTTCTTGTCACTCATTTCCAAAAAACCGTTTTCAAGAGGATCAAAGATAGATTCTCCTCCAGGCAGATCTTTATTGGCCTCTGACTTTGATGCTTCGTATTTCCCTTTGATTAGATCAAGCTGGAACACAACGGAACCTCGTGTTGTGGGTTTTTCGAGCTCGAAGTTTGGGAGAAAAAATTTCCGAAACCAACCGGTTTTGCTTTTGCTCATTTTATTTATTTAAACTTTTCCAGGACATCAAAGGGTATTTAAGGGAGGTTTTTGCAAGAAATTTAATTTTCTAGCAATTCCTGTTTTTAATTACATAAAACTAATCTGGAGCTGACGAATTGTGAAACGCAATTCAAGCCTGTTACCAAAATATTAAATGTAAGGATTCAGATTGACATATTTATTGCGAGTTCGAATCTAACTTAGGGGCACCGGTAAAAGTTTTCCTTCGTTCAATGGTTTTGTTGGCCTCCTCATCCATCGTCTTAGACATCATTTTTTTCGGCGCAATTCTCATAAATGTTCCTCCAATCTTGTGATGCAAATGACCAAATGTCCAATCTTTATTTCGTCCGACTTCTCTTATAACTCCTCTTGCGCAATCTCTGGCAGAAAGGCACAATAATTTACCAGGTTCAGTAAATCCAGTCGCTGGAGTAGAAACCACTCCACATCTGTGACTAATCACTTCAACTTTATTCGGTGTCATCAATGAGAGTGACCTCGAAAAGAAGTCGATGAATCTTTTTGTTCCGCCGTATACGGCCAGTCTCTCGCAGCCCACAAACATCGTAAGCGAGCTTATATTAATGATAAGTGAGCGGTGACTCCTCTTCAGCATATCAGGGATCAGCAGTTTGCTTAGCATCACCATGGGAACGAGATTTACTGTCAATACTTTCAATAAGTCTGGTACCGATGATTGAGAAAAAGCTTCATCATGAGAAAGGCCGACATTATTGACTAATACCGAAATATCTAGCCCTTGAAGCTCTTTCTTGATGTCTTCGAAAAATCCAGGCTGAAAGGATTTTGTAAAATCTGCAGATATTGCTTTGGTCTTGATTGTTGGGAACTTTTTTTGGAATTCTTCTTGTACTTGCTGTAGCTTCTGCTTGCTTCTCGAGATAAACACAATATTAAAGCCTCGGCTGGCTAATTCCTCACAATAGCCTTTTCCTAGCCCTTCTGAAGATCCTGTAACGACTGCCCAACTGTTAGCACCGTATCTGTCAATGAGAGACTTCTGAAACCAACTGACCTTTGATAATGCAAGTAGTGCCCTAAGGCTGCAGCGTGCAACAACATAGAGTCCTAGCAAACCAGCAATTGTTTTAACTTCTTTGCTATGAGTTTTGAGGAAGTCGCTTTTCATAGAATTTTTTGTCCTAAATAATGAAAATCTTTAAGGAATCTCATGAGGAGTCAATAACGATTGAGATATTAACGAAATTGATGATTCAAACATTCAGATTTGTTAAGTGAAATTTATATCAAGGTTGTTAAATTTGAATATGAAACATTTTATCTTTGCAGTACTTTTAGCATACTGTGTATATGCCCGCTCCGAGGATGATGAAATATTTGCTAAGCATAAAGGAAAGACTGGTTTTATAAAAGTGACCTCTTTGAAGGATCAGTTATTCTATTGGTTTTTCCCATCGCAAGGGAATCCTAATACAGATCCCCTCGTTCTGTGGCTGACTGGTGGACCTGGCTGTTCTTCTGAGATTGCCATTTTTATTGAGAATGGGCCAATGAACCTCAATCCAAAGAATCTCTCGGTTTCGGTGAACCCTTATTCATGGAATAAAGTTGCAAACGTCCTTTATGTGGACCAGCCAATCGGCACTGGCTATTCCAACCCGGTTTTCTCTCCTTATGATAATAACGTGACGCAGGTTTCCGAACATTTGTACAATTTTTTAGTTGGATGGCTTGCAAAATACCCTTCTTTCAAAAAAAGACCATTGTTTATCATTGGCGAGTCCTATGCCGGTCATTATATTCCAGCTGCCTCGGCTTACATCGTCAAAAGAAAACATAGTGATATCAACTTCGTCAGTTTTGGGATCGGAAACGGCCTGATTGATGCAAGTCTCCAGTACCCTATGTACGCAACTTACGCTCTGTCTAAAAGGCTGATCTCAGAATCGACATACAACAGCGTCAAGAAGCGATTTGCGCAGTGTCGGACTGATATAGAGCTTGGAGACACTGTGGAAGCTTGGTATGATTGTCAGGGCGGTTTGATACAAATTTTAGGGTACGACAGGCTCCGGTTTAATATCTATGATGTCAGGCAGCCCTGCTCGGTTCCTCCGCTCTGTTATAACCTGAGCTATGTCGGAGAGTTCCTTGAGCAGACGAAAATCGTGAAGCAAATCGGAGTAAGAGGCAAATCATGGTCAGCATGTAATGTTGAGGTTCATGAGGCTATGGCGTTTGACTGGTTCATAAATTTAAGAGATGACATTGCGTTTCTGTTAGATAATGGCTATCCTGGACTCATGTACTATGGAGAAGAAGATTTTATCTGCAATTGGATGGGAGGACTAGAAGTTGCCAACAATATTGAATGGAAAGGGAGAGAAAAGTTTCAAAATGCTTCGTTTCAGAAGTGGGAGAATTTCGGCGAATTCAAGCAAGAAGGGACGTTAACTTTTATCAAAGTATACAAATCGGGGCATATGGTGCCCATGGATACGCCCGAAGCTGCACTTAATCTGTTTGAAAGGTTTTTGAAAGGATGGGCACTTCCGACAAGGCTAGCTTATGTTTAAGATCTATTGTGAGAAATCGTAATACTCATTCCAAAAAGCAACTATATTTCCTAACAAATGATAAATGAATAAAGTTACAGACATTTTTGTGCTTTCTTCTCAACACAGATCCACCAATTACAGATATTATTTAGGCAATAATTGTGAAGATCAGAACTTAGTAATATTTGAGTTCTTATCTCCACTACCGCAGTAGGTGTTTTTTAAACAAACAAAAAAAAAGAAATGAGTTTGAAAATCCGTATGGTAAACTCTTTGCCACAAGCCAACAGATGGAAGTGCGCTGAGAATTCCAAATGCGCTGAGATTTGATGTCATCGACTCTTTCACGAAATTGGCGTCTTTACCTCTCGTCGAAACTTCATCATGTTTCATCGCTTAAAAGGTTTCTCTGAAGTTGATCATGCTTGATCAATATAGAAACTCTACCACTACCCAACTCGCCACAGGGCACGACAATTTTGCAGTTCTGAATGACGATCTTTCAGGTCGTCTTCTGTTACAATTCGACCAGTATTATCAATATGAAGAGAAAAAATTATTCTGACACCATAGCCAATCTATTTGGACAGAGACTCTTGATAACCTGATAAGTGAGATGAGTAAGAAACGCGAAGAGAGAGAAACGACGCGTAGCAAAATGACGAAAGGCTATTTTCTGATTTGCTCACTGTGCCAGATAAAAGCTAGAGGCGCTCTCGAGAAGCAGAAGAAAGGCAAAAAGGACATGACATGAGGAGTCTGAAAAAGAGAGAACGGGACTCTTAAAGATCCTGTAAAAAAGGACAACTGCTCATCACGACTAAATCAGAATAGATAGCATTCCCTCCATTTCCACCATCTCCACCCACAACATCTGTGCCTGTGCCACTTACTCCCGCTGATCCACCGTTTCCTCCATCTCCACCATGACCACCGTTGCCAAAAAAACCACCAACTCCGCCATTACCTCCTGCTCCGCCATTTCCACTCACCTGTTTCTAATACGCAAGGCAATCGAAGTTACGTCAGGAGCTAATAATCCTATGGCCAATATCAGTCCTATTACAAATTTCTTCTTCATATTTTCTGATTGAATTTTTTTTTCAATTGTTTTACTTATGGTTTTGTTTCTTTCGTGTCTCCATTTATAGTCGGAGGAGTCACTGGACATGATAAGTAGCAAATCTGCCATATAAACAAATCAACCCCTCATTTAACAGGATCCAATGGATTCCCAGTATATTTATTTGTAATGATCTACTGGATATTTCTTCATGAATTATCGTTATTTCTCCCCGTGACTCGTTAACGATCAAAATGATTTGTCTTACAACGTCTGTTCTGCAGAATTCCAGTGAAAATTTTAACTAAGTCGTTTTAATTTAACAAGCAAGCTCGATACCAATAGAAACATAGCTACAATCCTAACTGTATTGACTTTACACAACGTATTCGATTGACCACTGGAGTGAGTTGATTTGGTGCTCAACTGAATAGACCCGCAATATGCCATGGTATTTTACCGAGAGAATTTGCAAATTTAATTGTGTTAGTGAAATAAAAACTGGAAATTCTGAATACCCTGATTTTCATTCCATGAAATTTACGTTCTAAGCGACGCGAAACAGACAATCCTTCAATTAAATTTGCTACTCCCATGGAATCCTATCCGATAAAAGCCTAAATAAGCTCTCACGATATATCCTCTGCGATCATCAGCTCATATTTTTATTTATTATTTTTGTTTGCTAACGGTTGGTTGGTCCGAGAATCTTAATTAAATTTCGATTTTCTCTTTCGAAATAATTAATTTACTTGCTAAGAATGGTTCCGAGTCACGTTGAAACACTCTGAACCGGAAAGCTGTCTCAAAAATAAGCAATTAATTCCATTCAAGTTCTCCGGCAAAGATAACTGTTTAAATTAGATGCTATGATCGTCCGTCTTACCAAAATTTAATTTGCTGCATTTCAGTAGCGCCACCAAATTGCTTCTCCAGGCCAAACATAAATATTCGATTCTCAGAGAGTTCTTGCTGGTATTATCCCATAGTAATACTTCATTTCGCATGGTCAGTCGAGATCTTTCTCGTTTTGTTCACAAAATTTGTAAAGCTTTTTGGATCTGAAATCGATCTTCTCTCTCGAATTTATGCAATTCATTTACAAAACTACGGAGCCATAATGAATTTTGTTGAGTATTTAGGATGTCATCGATTTGAGGATTTGTGGAAAGCGCGTTTAATGGGAATTTTTGGAGGACTGCACAAGCCATGTTGAATGGACTTGATTTCAGCGCAAAGAACGGATATATTTCTGCAAGTGCAATTTTCCACTGGTTTAATCAACTTCGAGTTCTACCGAATAAAAACGAATAAAGACAATTTTCTAAACTTTCGTAAATGTGAAGTATAAAATTATTTTTAAATATAACATTACTGAATAAACCATATTCCTTAACGAAGCGTGCTCGTTGAATTGCCAAAAATTCTGTCATGAGAATGTGTCTTTTCAATTAAAGGGACTTGTTTATAAAACATTGCTGCTTTTTGGATAGAGAGCACTCATGAAGTTATACTTCTGCAACGGGATTATTGGAATGTGTCATTCCTACATTATTTTTCTTCCGGAGTTTTACAGCGATAGCTATGGCTCATGAAAACCTCCAAAGAAATGAGCACCACTCTCAATTTCTTGAGTCTTCAGTGGAATTCACCAAATTTCGAGTTGATGATATCTTCATGAACTACTTATATTAATTTATCACATGAAGCTACTTCAGATTCTGTAGCTTCGTAGAAAATAAGATTAGAATACACTGAGTGAAGTTTGTCTTCGATACTGATAGCTCTCTTCAACGCAACGTCCTGGAAAGATTCAGATATTCAGCAGGTTTTGCGAATACTCACAGTCTCTCCACCGTCGCGAACAATGACAGAGTTTTAGTGGTGAATAAATCCCATTCTGTTGAGCTTGAAAATCTTTATAAACTCTTGATGAAAGAGATTGGAGAAGAATATAACATGCACTGATGGAGTATTCGCTTCGATAGTGATGAAAACAGAACCAAGCTAAGCTCAGCAGTTATCTTTGATATTGCGAAGAAGAGTTGCTTTCAAAAATAATTGAACAAATAATCTCTTTCAACTGTTATCCAAAAATCTATTCATATTCAATTTCCAATCATATTCATAAAATGCAAACATCCAGACTCGAGTTAGTTCATCTCAAAGCGATCGAGCCCTCTTCTGAAAGTGCTATCATCTTTTAAAACAATCAATAAATTTCCGTTAAATAAAGTTTGAGCAGAACTCTGTCGAAGACTGGAATTTCTACCTTAAAATATCTTATTCTATGAAGTAATAGCAATCCTCTTGGTTTCAATAGCTACTGCATCTATACAATTTTTCTGAGTCCATAAAGATACTCTTGTATCTCATCTCTGACTCACGTTGAAGTTTTAGCTTAAAGGAAGAAGTAATTGAGTTTTGTCGTAGAATAAAGTTATATTTTGTAACGAATGAAGGGATTAAAACAAAATATATATGCGACTTTCTTCAAAGTAATGATTTAGAGATGACTTTCATATGAAGAAAAAAGAAGGTTATCGCAATTAGATTCTCCCTTTATTTTGGCTCTTCTATTGTAATCCGGTCTCAATGATGATGTCCCGGACCATGACCTGGTCCTCCATGATGTCCAGGGCCGCCGTGATGTCCAGGACCTCCGTGATGTCCAGGGCCTCCGTGATGGCCTGGTGGACCTCCGTGAGGGTGACCGTGTTTGGGTCCGTGTCCTTTGGGTCCGTGATCAGGACCATGACCTGGTTTCGATGCAACTGAAAGCTTGCAGCCCATTCTTCAATAAAAATTTGTCAATTATTATTGTAGTTTATCGAGTTGGCTCTTAAATAGTATTCGTGCTCCGAATCAAAGGCCAGTAGCATTCGGACCAGTGCGATTTAATGCGTTTTGAACGCAATTGGAGAAATCAAACGCCCACAATGATATTTTACGAAATTTGCAATACTTATTCAAATTGTCGACATAGAGAGTGGATCTAGCTTCACGTCAGCCAGCCATCCATTTCATGCAATTTGCAGAAGAGATGATTACTTATCGTGAATTTCATTGCTATGAGAAATTCCTTTCGAGACAGGATGAGACTTCAAACAAGTGATAAGTTACTATTTTGCGTTATCACCCAAATACGGTATCTATTAAAGAAGAAGGAAAATTAGTACCCAAATGAGGTTATTGCCGGCACACAAAGCAAATTTAACTGGCTTAAATTTTAACACTGGCCAATTAGTTGGGATAAAATGCAGTTGGGTTTTATCGTGAGAGCCTATGCTCACATGTACTCACGTGCAAGGAGTGGTTTTCGCTAACAGAAAACTCTCTGTTACTCAATTAGGCTATGATTAATGACTGGTATTCGATTTACTCGAGCATATTTTGAGGAAATTTGGAAGTTAAAATGATAGAAACGGTTTCAGATACCTCTTTATGACCTTAATCTTCACTAAATTGTGTATTCTGAGGCTATAACATTGATGAGAAGTGAGTAAAGCAAACACGAGTGAGATTTCTTTGAAATTCGAAGGAAACACTCTATTCAAGACCTTATTAAGCCTCTTTAATGCGCGAATGAGTGAGAGATATGACTTAATTCAAATAATTTAAAAGCTAATGCTAACTCCGCGCTTTCTTTTCCAAGTACTTCAGGGAAAAGACTCAAAAAGAAGAGTATTAAAGTTGGAAATCTTAATTTTGCCTCCAATGGAATAGATATCTGAGATTCTCTCAGCATGGTTTCAGTTTAATATCCGAAAGCTTTTGAAGAAGCGAAATAAACAGAATTGAAAGAGTATAGGCAGCTACTTTGAGGCATTGCTGTAAAATGATGCATACATCGTCTATGGAAAGACCAAATAAAATTCAGACTCATTTATAAGTGGGTGCATCAAATCAAATAAAATAAAATTACATGAATGAACCACGTTACTCAATTTTTTCTCTGTATAATATAGAGCAGGACGCGATGACAATGAACAATTCGTTAAAAGCAGTAGTTAGAACGAAATTTTCTATTAACATAGTGGAGTTTGGTATGAAATATTCGAGTCAAATGTTAGAAAATCCAATACAGACCTTCCGGATATTTAAAATGCGAGGCTCTCTCCAATTACTAAGAATACGCAGTTGAGCTTTATCAGAACAAATATTCAAAGCTTCAAAACTCGGCTTCTGTAGAGATTTTTTGTCTAATCAGGCCAGGCGTTGTAGATTTCAAGAGAACATACATTATCATTGAAAATTCCTCTGCACCACACAAGATATACATCTCTTTCCTAGCTAGCAGTTAACGCACGACTTCTCATTGGAAATATCTCAACTTTCAATTACAATTGAGTTTTACTGAATTTCCTATGGATTAGTCAGGAGGTGCATTGATAAGTTCGCTCTCTTAAGCTACTCCAGATAGGCGTAGTGTTCGAATTGCCTGCCTTTCCTCTTGCTCCTCCTGCCTCTCGGTTATAGCTAACGCTGATTTTATTTCAGATTGTAGTTCATTAATAGTTTCAAGCAATTGTTGTGAGTATCCAATAAAATCCCGTTTGAGAAATTTGGGAACTAAACGAAAATTGAATGGAGATCACATCACATGCCAATACATATTTACTGAAAAGTAAAAAATAATAATCACGCCATTTTTAAACAATTGCAATTATTTAAACCTAACTTCATTTTTGAATTAATCTTCAAAATATAATAGAAAAAATACATTACGCTTACATCATGCTTAAATTATGTCCGATCACTAAACATAGTTGCCCTCACAGAGGACGCTTCTGAGAGATCCCAAAAATACCATAATTTAGGTTCGATAGGTTTGCAAGTCCAATCGTTTGCTGAGTTTGCAGTATATTTCCTGAGAAGCCAATCTGAGTAAGATCAACACTAGGAGTCAACCTCGGCATTAGACTTGTTTCGAGACTAAAAGGCCAGAAAGATGTATTATTTATTATATCTGATAAAAGAATTTGCTACTTTTGCACTTGGGTAGCCAACCTCTGGTTCAAAGTGACGAGCTCAGATACTTTTCTTTCAAGCTTCTCAAGTCTTTCTAAAGAATCTGACAGTTCTATCTTGATTATATCGGCCATATACTTCTATAAAATGAATGAATAACTCATTCCAAAAAAAAAATAAAAATGAGATAATAATACATCATCTGTGTTGGTATGCGCGATTGATGAACTTTCAACGACTTTTTGAGTACCAGGCATCGATGGGGCCAGTTTCATTTTCATTTTGTTGGGATTTTTCCTTTTGATTTTTTCGATCAGATCTCTTAAAGCCAATTATAAAAGGATTTAATCAAATTCGTCTTTTACTTTTGTCCTTTCTGGAAAAAAGGATGAGAAAAGACGCATCCATCCATGTTATCAAATTTTTGCTTTTTGAAATTGTACATGTTGAGCTAAACGGGAATTAAGAAATTGTAATGCGCCTGAGCTGATGTAAACATAATTACTTGTCGTACGAAAGAGGAAAAACATTTATGGCGAAAGAAAACTGGAAGCACATATTTTGCAAACTCTTCTGAGTTTTTTATAAGTACGGCTTTTCCGTCCTTGGTCCATTCAACGTATTGCTGGTATGCCGGATCCTGTTAGACTTTGTGACGTATGGTAAGGTAAAATGATGTACATGAACAAGCTCGTGGAGTTTGCGCAGGAATTTAGGTGCGCATAGTCTTGGGTCTTCAGCAATAGCCTTTTGAGCCAATGTAAGTGAATTGTCAGAATCCATTGTCAAATATCTACAAGTTAATAATTATAAAAGCCTAAGATTCAACTGAATAAACCAGCAAAGAATACTTTCCTACCAGTGCGGTGAATATGAGCTTTTCAATTTTTTGATCAAACTAAATTATTTCAAAAAATTTCTTTATCCCAGCAAGGGAAAAAATTTCTAAATTATAACAACCATCAAAAACATTTTTTTAATCATCAACCTTCGCTAACGTACTCGCGAAGAATATTGCAAAACAGAAATACTCATACCTTGATGAAGGTATAACCATGAACAAATTCAAAGATAATGATGAAAAAGTCTACACGAAGAATTAATTTCACTCACGACTCCTTGCCACACAGCATAAATTGTTTGAAACACGCCAAAAACTCTCCTTTTACTTTTGAAAAATATTTAAACAGGTTTATTTAAAAATACACTTTTATTTGAATTGTTCTGGAAAATTGAAAAAAGCGAAATCAAATATTCATCGAAATGCCAGTTTTTCTTCATTTTCTTAAAATTTTTAATCAGGAAAAGACTTTGATGGTGTAAAATAAATAATTTTTTGAGTTCACAAACGTAATAGTTTGATTATTATCTCGATTTTAGTTGATTTTCCAGTGAGACGGATGCAATAACTGGTTCTCAGTCATCGATTCTTGGAATGAAAGAATGTATTAATTCTTTTTTCGAGAATACTTGGTACCGAACTGAGAAATATGGAATCAAGAAAAAGTCTATAAACTCGGCAGTTCAGTTTTAGAAAGGAAAGTGGAGTAGTATAGGGAATCTTCACCTCTATTTATCAGACAATGCCTGAAAATTATTGTAAAATACCCATTATTTAACAAAATTTAATCTTGCGAACTCTTAAGAACAAATAATCAGCGAGGGAGCTTATGTTGAACTTCTCTTCCATAGTTATGGCTCCGAATACAATTTTCAAGTTATTTGTTTCTATAATGAAATGTAATATAATGACATAAGACTTCATAGTAGAATTTGAATACACATCCCCCATTTACGACAGCTTTCCTGATCCTGCCATTGAAGTGTCTGATTCTATTGACGAAGCTGTTTTTGAGAATTTTTTTCCCTTTGGTCCGATCCTAACTCTGTACTAACCTTTTCCATAAAACTTTTTTTCCCAAAATTATGCATTCTGACTGAATCAATTCTTCTCAGCCTTTTTCGAGAGTCCATTGCAGCGCTGACTTCTCTAAATTCATGACCACCAATTAGTTAGACTTAATCCAACAAAAAGTACATATGATTTCTATTGGATGGCTATATACAAACGAATTCAAATACGCACATATCGTGCTGGAAAATGTCCAGAAGAGCTGAGCTCGGTCAACAAAAATCAAAAAAAAAAAACAAAAACCCAGTTTTTCTTTGGCGAATGTCTCATGAGAATCTAGACCGATACGCGCATACTTGTGAGTATTAATTTCTTACTAAAATCGCTGTAGCTATTCTCAGGAGGCGCTCTTGGCAGCATAGTAGACAAAAATACAAACAAGATTTTATATCAAATCGTATTGATCTATGATGATAGCATACATCATGAGGTCTAAACACTTTACTATGAAAATTTCATCAGAACTCTAAATAGAGTCGAGAAACATAGGGTGATAGCGCGAATTAGAAAAGCAACTCTTACGCACAGACTTTTCTGAGCTACGTCTTTCTCAAATAAATTTGTCAAATAAGAAGTATGAAAAAATTGTAGAATAAAAGTGCAAATATTTTCTCTCATTTAATTAATTGAATGCGGTTCAGTAATGAAACGCTGCTTTTTTGAGATGTGGAGTTTAATTTTCTTCACTTTTTCTCCTTTTCAAGTGCATGAAAAATTACAATGAGAACAACTGAGCATCCCCACGAGAAAATGTTTTGAGAAAATAAAAGTTGGTACGATATCACATCTTAGCAAGATGAGCTTCCCGACATCTTCTCGCCATAGAAAGACTGAGAAAATCTATTTTTTTATCTAATATTCCATCCTGAGTGAACATCTGCTGTGCCATTCTTAGTACAGGCGTTATTGAGTTTGCAAGAAATTTCTGGAATAATTAAAAACTAAATTCGCCTTTGATGCATTAGCTTCTAAGAAATCTATTCAAATGTGATCTACATATTAGAGCACATTATGCGGGTTGTAGAAATGCTATCTTAAAAATAGTTACTGAGCCGATCTCGTCAGGTTTTGCCTCTGTTCGAGGATTTTGGACCTCTTTTTTCCGATACTTTGCCTAGGTACTTCTCTTTAGTCTTGGTGTGCACTAATTGAACATCGGAGGCGAGTCTCAGAAGGAATCGTGACATTACTTTCAAACTTATAAATGTAAAAGAAGCCAGAGAAGAACGTTAACTATCTATGGGCTATCATGGATAAAAATATTCTAACTTTTTTGTATGTAGAGCTCTGCTAGATTCAAATAAAAAATGGTAACTAGTGACGTTTTCCAACTATCGTGAGTAGAATGTGAATGTATCTATTTACAGGAAGAATACGAAAGATAACTTTCCAGTTTACTAATATGTATACTTTTCAAAAATTTGAAAATTAAACCTCAAGCGAGCGGTTTCCTTGACTTTTGAATTAGTGTATGTTGTGCACTTACAGCATTTAGGTTGAACTCTGGCCTCAACAAACACAATAGTCTAACATTCGCCGCATGAAATCTGAAGTAGAAATTTGAATGATTGAAAGCCCGAACATTATTCAGTGTGCTTTTAGCTATTATTTCTTAGTCTTGATAAAACCTTCCACCCGCCAATTAATTGAGAAATTTGAATTCCTTCCCGAAACTTCGTTAATGCAAGAAAGATTTTTTACACAAACTCTCACTCTGAGAGCTGTTCGTTGTATTTGAAATCAGCTAGTGAGCGTTCATATATAATAAAGTTCAAACTGAAGATTAAAAAGTTTGCTAACCCATATCATATATAGATAATTACACTAGTAAATCACAGCTATTTAAGTACAGAAGCATCTCAATGAAACGCTACTGAAGTACCTCCATTTAAATTTTGTCACTCTTGATTACGGGAGGTAGTAATTGCTTTTCCTATGGAACGATTTAGTTATTAAAAAAACTATTCATGAGCGCTTTACCGATTAATTTGATCCAAGATTCTTTCTCTCTGGCAGAAGAAGCCAAGAGATAAAAGCTTCTAGTCGCTGTATCCAGCTTCTGAACGATATTTTGTTAAACATCAGACAGACTAAAACGTAATTCTTTACAATTGAATGCTCTTTGTAAATTTCTTCCTCAGCGCTACTGACAGCAGTGCATTCTTTCAAATAGATGATTTCTGTTGGATTTTGGTAGTTTTTTTCTTCTCTGAACGAGTACAGATAGACTGGAGTGAGCACGAACCACCTCCTATGAAATATAAGGTAACTCGGGAAATAATGAAATTTTGGGTACTTTCTCCATTTCTTTAAAATTCGCGATTGCTTAGTCATCCAGCCTTCCTTTAAAACATCCTTAATATCTTCAGTAGATTGCAGAGGCTCCATAGTGAGGAATAGCTTGGCAAGCTGTTATTAGGCTCCGAAAGGGTTTGATAGTAAATAAATTATTTAAAAGCTTGAGTCTATTCTGTGGAAATCATTTCTAATCAACCGGATAAAATTATTTTTGAATAGAGATCTAATGAATTCAAATTAAACAGGCCATTTCAATGAAAAACTGTTGGAGAACTGTCCAACCAAAAAAAAAAAAAGTCCTCATGGAAATAGCAGCTGCACTTCCAAATAAGTGTGCTAAACTAATCGAATTATTTGAAGTTTTTAATGTCTAAGCTAATTCCTAATTCTTAAAGCAAGATGGTTATATGCACCGTACTCCATTGATAATTCTTAAGAATACTATGTTGGCATCATTTTCAATGGTATTTTAAGATTTATTCACTAACAATATGTAGTAACATCATCGAATTTATGTGCATAATCTTTCCGAAAGAAATGACTGAATTGTATATTTCAAGCGAACTTTCATAATAAACATCAAAAATTCAACGGACTCGAGTTCATAAAGTCAGATGGTGCTACCACTGCAAAAAATGAAACTTTGTCCTTTTTAATCAATTATTAAATTCGAATTAATCGGCAAATCAATATCGCTTGATTTCATTTACAGAAACAGAAGAAGCAATGTTACAATACTATCTTGATGATGTGAGCTTCTCCATCAGCTCCAGCAATCGCAAACGAATCATCCAGTGGCGCGAAGTCCACTGAAAACAACCCCTTCGAAAACCCTGTCACTTTTGCAAAATCCATGTAATCCGCTTCTTTGCTGAAGACTCTAGCTTCATTGTATCCACTGCCGCAGGCCAAAATATACTTATCTGATCTTTTGCTGAACTGAGCCGAGTAAACGTTCATTTTCTCAGAATCAAAGCCATATTCCCATTGAATGTGTCTGAGCAATTTCCTCGTACTGAGATCCCAAAGATCCAATTGATCTTTTGCGCTACAATGTCCCGTTAGGATTACACCGTTCTTGTAGTCAATAGCATCTCCTGATATCATATGTCCATACATGCAGAAGATGCTTTTTCCTTCCCGAATATCCCAAATATGAATGTTGTTGTCCCATCCTCCACTAAGCAATAAATTCGGCTCATCTGTCACAAATTTCACAGAAAACACTCGATTTGAGTGTCCTGGTTCATCATACAACGATCGCTCAAGAGTCGTAAGAGCGATCATCTTTTCCTCATCATACAATTGGACCTAATTGGCGAGAGAGATAAATATTTTTCCCACAATAAACACAAGCATACCTTATGATTCGCGCCACCACTTGCAAGTAAAGATCCATCGAGATTAAAGTCGAGGGCAAGTATTTGGTTGTCTTCTTCAGTGAATTGGTCGAGTAGTTTTCCTGATTTGAGCCAAAATTAATTAAGTTGCTAGGTTAACTAGGCAATCAGTACCTGAGGACGCATGCCAATGAGAAATCTTTCCGTCAGCTGATCCTGTTACTAAGATATTTTTCGAATAAACACCAGCCAAGCGAGGTTTCCATCTGAAGGACAGCTTTTTAGACAAAGCACTAAATGAAATTGAATACCTTAAAGATGTCACCGGAGTTTGAGGGGTTGACGAGCAAACTATATTGCGAATCAATTTTCCTAAGCACTTATTAGAGCTTGGAGGGAAGATATCAATAAATACCAGTATAGCTCGAATAAATAGCTGCTTCACCATTCACAAGAGCTAATTACAGGTCAATTAAGTTAATTGATGGAGAGATATTTAACGTCTGTACCTAAAGCAATATGAGAACCATCGTGATCGAATCTGCAAGCCAGAATGTCTTGGCCATCTGTTTCAATAACAGTAGATAGTGAGATCTTTTCTGTGGGACTTAAAATTTTCATAGACGCAATTAGTCTTGATGAAGTTAGATTGTTATACATGGATCCTGTCTTAGGCTTGGACTTCCTCTCTTGACCGTGATTTTGATAGTATATCTCTTGAGATTTAACTTTTTCTCCTTCTGTTTTCTCTAGATGGAGGATTATAAGGAGAAGTTGCTGTTTTTCTACCTGTAATTTTTTGGTTCAAAACATCTTCCTGAGACAGTTTTATTTCGTCAGCTTTGTCGTGAATTTCGTGAGTTATTTTCTCCATTTTTCGATTTTTCAGCAAGTTTAGTATAATATATATGAATCAATCTTACTTAGATTAAATACTTGAGAAAATAGAATCTAATTGAATTTATGATTCTCGCAAAACTGATTTACTGATCCAAAAATCAAAGGCGTAGCCAGTATCTTCATTTTGTATTTTAACACTTTTTTATGGGAATAGAATCAAAAGAATTGACCTGGGATTCACTTCGTCGAATAAGAAAACACTTCTAATGGTCATCCCAAGCAATGAAATTGTCCTAACGAACGTTTTCATGATATTTCATGCTAACAAAGCTTGTTTCTACAAAAGATCGCATTGGACGTCTCTTCTACTGAAAGGGTTATGGCGTTTGTTGCAGAAGTGAATACTAGAGTACTATTTTACTTTATTAGAATCCTCTAATGTCTTAACTTGTTTATTCAAAGAAAATTCTATTTTTTCACAATTTCAGAGCGATTGGATCCATTGACTTATACGGAAACTCTGGCCATCTCATACTGTTTCAATTGGTTTGATGATTTTCACGTTGCTGGAAATTCTTCTCAGCTTCTTTAATGACTATATTACTAAAATAACGGACTCCCTCTGAATATAATTTTAAACGCTATCTGATAATGTTTAGCCATCAGCCACTCGACCACAGATTTGACGAAAGACAATCTTTCAATCCTAACACATATACCCACACACACGAAGCAAGCACGTCAGAATATGGGAATTCTGGCGACCCCACCAAGAAGCGAATGAAAATCGTTCTTCGCAAGAAAAAATTAGACGACATTGACATTGTACATGTGAAAAACTCTCCAATAAAAGGTCGCCCTGCCAGCTGCGATCCAGTCAGCCACACAGTAACTACCAATGAAAATGCAACTAGGCCTTCAGCGCTGAATACCTCTAGCAGATACTCAACTCACAAAGGAACAGATTACACTCGGAGATCAGCGTTTCAGAGAGAGAACAGTAGAGATTCGTTTATTTTTGGACCGAAGAGAGGCAGAGAAAACCCTCTCGTAACAGAGCACCATAGCGCGGTTAAACCCTCAGCCAGAGGAAGTACCGTGGGAAGTAGACCAGATATCTCTATATTGCATGAATTGGATCAATTTAACGAGAAATTGCCTGAGAATCGCCAACTTGTCAAAAAGAGAGCGACACCTTTGACAGGGAATCCGAAGCAATTGCTGGATGAATTGCTGATAATAAATAATAAACTTCCAATAGAAACCCGAATGGAAACCAGAAATTCGCTCAGTTCTAACGATGTATCTTTTCGGATGACTCGCATGACAAACCACAATAGCATTCCATCCGCAATGAGATATAGCACATATGGCGGCACAAACCGTCCTCCTCGAAGCGGTATGCCTCAGAGCCATGTAAAAGAGGTTAAATTTAGCAATTATGCAACTCCAAATCGTTCGAGGCAATCAACATTCGACATGTTACCGAGCGAAGAGACGCATATTTATAACCCGAATCTCACGCAGACCTCTCATGCGGAAAGCCATGTTCGAACGGTCTCACAAGGACCAACACCATCAGTTTCTGGCTCAAACCGCTATTTGGAGAGTAGCTTTGATGATAGCAGTCCAATGCACAATCCATATGATTTTAGACTGAAATTGACCAGGGTAGAGAATCAACCGAGATTAAGAAATTCGATATTTTCACCAGCTCCTTCTATTCATAAGAATTTGTCAAACCTTTTCAAGAGTAACTATTACCCAGCACCAGACTTATAAATTGAGGTCTGTACCATAAAATCTTTTTTTTATATATGTTGACACTAATTTTTCGTTTCACCCATAAACTTTTTTCCCCCTTTTGCATTGATATAACCTCGCATAACTTTTTTTAACTTTGCAATAACTTTTAAAAGAGAGCCACTGTCATTTAAAAGAGAAGGCTATACTAATGAAGATATAAACAAATTGTGGATTTACATTTTGACATATGTACATAGCAGTATTGCAATGAATAGATTTTATTTCCATGTAAATATAACTTATCAATTCAATGGAGATCACAAATTTTTAATATTAACTATTTTCAGCTCGTACCTGGATGCTCTGCTGCCCAAGCA
>ENA-UOTZ01000728-UOTZ01000728.1-compost-metagenome-genome-assembly--contig:-NODE-728-length-26697-cov-11.973629_pt1 | contig 26697 bp, 14 predicted proteins | sample MGYA00238144_ERZ746983 | MGnify/ENA primary metagenome ERZ746983 (study PRJEB28759, sample SAMN06268863) | compost metagenome | isolation source: single cell | place: USA: California, Emeryville, Joint... | reverse complement strand
CATTAGTTACATTGCTTGTTTGGGCAATGAAAATGGTGTTTCGAGAGTTGAAATGCTCAAGGAGACTAGTCGGCGCGTTTTCGTCACACATTGTTGCAAGTATTCGTTAAATAAAATTAATCAATTTTCGTTTCTAATATGAAACATGAATTCGATAAGTGGTTTAATTACATGTAATAATATAGAAGACATTAATTTCTTTCTTTGATCAAACTTTCTTGGATAATCTTAAGCGCTTATCAGGACTACGGTTAGACTTCTGTAGCGCAAGATATTTACATTGAGAGCATGGTCAGGCTTACGAGATTAGTTCCCATAATAAAGTAAAATCATGCCAATAATTCCTTACATTCGTTTGAGCAATTTTTTCCTACATATCATGCAAATTCCTTCCCGCGTTCGACTTAAATAATCTAATTGCTTAAACAAGCGCGAGAGAATTCAGACAAATATTCGCGCCTCTATATCAACTAAGCAGTTAGTATCAGATGCGATGTCCATGAATCGATTGAGGCGATATCCTAATTTCTTCATCTTTGTTGGCAAATTCAGCAGCCCTCAAACCCTGAAATTGATAATCTATGCAATAAATTTCCACACAATTAACTAATTTATCTCCCTTCTCACTTAGCAGGTTAAAATCCTATTCCCTTTCTGAGACGAAAATGTATCTCTCCTTTCCCATGACTTCACATTCAAACCAATATTTTAGCAGGGAGCAAAAAAAAAAATATGTCTACATATTATTACCTACATATACTTTGAATCTATGAGGACAAAGCTAAAATTAATTTTATCGAGGATGCTCAAGAGAATAAAAAACGTGGGAAATTACTTCTACTCCTTCCTCTCATCAGCAGACACATCACGGGACGTCTATAACCGAGAAGGCTTCTTGCAATCACGCTCGAGCATCTTCTCCTCAGTTTTGTTTGCATGGGCAGTACTTTGGATTGCAAATCTTTCAACATTGTTTTTCCCTAGCACTCAATCCTCACTTATGATTGACACTTCGAATGCAGCTATTGGATGTCGAATAGGTATAATTACAGCGGTGATAGGGACGCTCTGGTTTATTCATAAAATTTGGCAAAGAAAGTGTCTCTCGGCAGCAAAACCAGCGCAGATAGCATTAGTCTACGAAAGCATCACTTTTCTTTCAATGGCCATTCTGTTCGTGCTGTTAATCGAGCTAGATCTCTTCGAATCGTTGACTAGCCACTATCAATTTCGCCTCAGTCTTTCTTTTTTTGCTCTCGCGAGCATTATCACACTCAATCTGGTGACCATTAAATCACTGCTGTTCTCGGGCAGCAAAATTCTACTTGTCGCAGCTCAAATAGGCTATTTCTTTGCGAGATTCGAAGTCCAGGAAAACGGAGTGTTAAGATGCATACTTCCGTTCTTTTGTATTGTAATATTCTCAGAATTCCTCAGGAGAACAAGTCAGCTTGAGTTATCCGCTCATATTGAGACTTTGCAGACTGAAATCGAGAAGGAATCATACCAGACAATCCTCGAGCGGTTGCCAGAAGGAATCATGGTGTTGGACCGAGAGTACTCAGTTGAATATATTAACGAACCAGCAAAGCGAATTCTAAATTGCAAGCGATATGACGCCCAAAGGAAAATAATGTCTCTGAGAAATAAGGACTATCAAAAGGAAGAACTACCGCATCGATCTCAGTTCGGGTTTAAAAGGAGTTTCAGCTCTATCAGCCCAAGCACGCGATCCCCAAAAAACTCCCGTACAACAGATAGCGTGAAGCCTTCGCAGTTCGTCCGAAATCGCAATTCGAATCCGAAGTCTCAAGTTGCAGTTTCTATAGAAATTGCGAGTTTGTCAGGGCTCAACTATTCTCCAGACTCAAACTCAAAACTTGGACAAAAGACGAAATCTCAGAGAAAGAGAAGAATGTCGCATCCTGAACCCTTCAGAGGAATGAATTTGGAAAAGCTCGCAAACACGTCCAATGAACGAAAACCAGCTAGGAATTTGTTTGGACTCACTGACACATTGAAAGGGAGAGAGCCAAGCCCAAAGGAAGGCAGCCGTCCTCAACTACGGCATATTTCTTCTATCGAAAAGAACAAGCTGCTAAACCAGGACAAAATCCAAGAGATTTCTACAATCAAAGATCTACCGCATTCACGAGACTTCTCTGATGTACCAACCATAGCAGAGGAGAAAAGAGACACACATTCTGAATCACTAGAACTTTCAGATTACAATGAAGCAATGGCACATCAAGCGCATCATTACAATGTCGGGCAGAAGGAGATCATGGATCAAATCATATTTAACCTCACAAAGACAAACCATCCAACTGTAAAAGACGCAATTGAGGAAATGATGACGAGACTCAAAAACGATCTCGTTAACCAAACGCACCTGCTAACAAATTGTGACGACTCTATCGACGCTCTGAAAGAGTCTGTTGCGCCACCACGACCTATTATGAGGAGGTCTATGCGCTCAGTGACTCTCATCGATGGTTACGCGCATCGAAATAACACGTCGACTTCGAATCAGTGCTTGCTGATAAATACCCTCTTGAAAGTTGGTGAGCATAAGTACTCGCATCTCGAAGTAAAGCTCACGCCTATGATCATTGAAGGCGAACCCAAAATAATCATAATGTTGAGAGATATCACTGAAAGAGACGTCATGCGCAAGATGAAAGAGCTTGAAGACGCGAAAACCAAATCACTAGCCTCGGTGGTACATGAGTTTAGAACGCCATTGAATTCGATAATGTCACTGCTGGAATCGCTGAAGGTGAGAATGAACTCAGAGCTTTATGAAGAGTACATCGATCCGGCCTTTTACAGCGCAAAGAGTCTCCTTACGCTGACTAATGATATATTAGACGTTGCACAGATCAAGCAGAGCAAATTTAAATTGGTTTATCAGCCTTTTTGTCTACGAAAGCTTATCCAAGACTGCATGAATATGATTTCTATTCAAGCAAGACTCAAGGGAGTGGAGCTTCTACTAGACTATGACTCAAAAATCCAAGAGGAAGTCGTGTCTGATCCCAACCGTCTCCAGCAAATAATCACGAATCTGGCCTCCAATTCTCTGAAATTCACGAAGAAAGGGTCCATCAAATTCGTAGCGAAGTTGAAAGATACCGGTTTGATAAGTATTAAAGTAAGAGACACGGGCATCGGAATCAAAAGCGAAGATCAAAAGAAACTGTTTAAAACATTCACAAAAATTGAGCTGGGATCTAAGGACACTCTAAATCCTCAAGGCGTGGGGTTAGGACTCGCGATCAGTCATTCTTTAGCTCAGTTGCTGAATTCTAACAGTGAGAATAGAGGGTTAAGAGTGAAATCGGTCTACGGTAAAGGGACGAAGTTCAGCTTCGAGTTTGAAGATAAACATTATTCGGGTGAGAATTTCTTTATGATTGATGAAATGAACACGGAGGATCACGATCATATGGCTACCAATGTAAGCCAAATCCTAATAAATGAGGACAAAAAGAAAGGAGACCAATCTCACCGGCTAGGTATTAAGGAGATTACTCGTATTGAGAGAGCGAGGACGGCGACGTTCATTCAACTAAACGATTTTGCGCAGCAAAAGAATTGCGATTGCCCTCTTATATTGGTTGTTGATGATGACGCTTTTAACATTGTTGCTTTATCGAAGCAGCTCGAAACACTTGGGTTTAAGAAGATAGCGACTGCAATCGATGGTGAGCAGGCTATTGAGAAGGTAGTATCGTTTAGTCGGAAGGATACACCTTGTAAGTGCAGAAAATTCGAAATAATATTTATGGATTGCGAAATGCCTATTAAGAATGGCTGGCAGACAGCGAAGGAACTTGAAACACTGGCGGCTGAAGGAATAATAGAGTCGCAATTGATTATCGGAGTAACGGGTCATCAAAGCGAAGAAATAAAGGAAAAATGTTTGGCTTTTGGGATGAAGGATGTGATTACTAAACCAATAAATAAAGAGCAGATAAGCAATGCGATTTTCGAGTGGTCTCCAACGCTTAAAGCGTACTTAAGTAGCCCTCGAAAAGATAAGAAATCTATTGCTTGAGCGGCGATTGTTTTATAAAATTATGAGTGAGGATTTTAATTTACATATCAATCCAAGGCAAACCGTAACAATCGCTTTGCTTAACTTGTGGTCTTGTGATGCGTTCTCTTTTTGATATATCAGTACATCGTTTTGGCATTTTTGTTTTATATTCATATTTTTGTATGTTGCGAGATTCTACCTCTTTGTTAGAATCGATGCACTATTTTTCAGAGTACAATTTTTTCAAATAAATCAGTTCAATGAGAATCATCGTTTTGGTGCTCAGCTTTTGTTACCGAATTTGTAGTGATATCAACGTGGATTGGATTGAACTTCAATTTCCATATTATTACCCTTCTTTTTGTTTCCATTGTTGCCGAATGCGAGTCTTCATCAGAACCTTGAACACTGTGCTTTGTAAAAGCTTGAAAATCTGCTTTTTACTCAACAATTCATTTGTTCAGAGACAATAACACTGGGTTTTCACAGTTTGCTCTCTAAGAGTACTTAGCAAAGAGGCAACATGTTCCTCTTTGGTCTGGAAATCAGATTCAATGTCAAATTGCTCAAATTTCCATGCTTCTAATTATTTCATTAGAACTTCATCTATTGTGCTTCAATTTTCAACCAACTTGAGCCAATTAGATTCTTTTAATTAGCAAAGTTTAAGTCTCCAAATAATCTCTACCTTAAATGGATACACCATCGTTCACCTTGCAGCAGCAAGCTTGCGACCCAAAAATCTTCAAAGATAACTCAACCGCAAAGGAGAGAATCTTCTTTTACGTACTGCTTACTTTCAATTTACTCTTGCTGGCTGGTGCCTGCCAAAACATGGTTATTCTATGGAGAAGACACAGTTTCAAGAGAATTTCCAAGATCTTATTGTTAAATACGGGAATGATTGCAACGATCCTCTGTAACTATCCTCATTCTCTCTCTCTAACCGCTCTATTTCAAATTAGTCAGACTTGCTTATCAATTCGACTCGGTTTTCATAAACTATTTATCTGTCCCCAGCTACGTCTTCTTCGGTGTAGGGTCCGTGGTGCTGCTTGACTCGGTGATGCTCGCCTGTGCGTTTTATTGGTGAGTACTTTAGATTACCACTCTTATTCGCGCTTATTATGAATTCATTAGGTATAACGCAATGATTATGATCCGCTCAAGCTTCGAAGATTTGGAAACGCACATATCTAAAATCTATTGGACGTATCAGCTGCTAATGTTCCTGAACCTTGTTGGATTATCGCTGGTCTTTTGGGTGAAAGTCGTCATGCAAGATTGCCTTAAATCATCAAGCTTGACAGCTATAACCTCAATGATTGATGGTATTATTTTCACGTCTAGCTCGATCACGCTTTGGAGATTTATCTCAGATATTCCTAACATTGACCCTGGACTTAAGGAAAACGTACTTTATATTAACATACATTCCCAAGTTTCTTATTCATTTGATTATCTTTTCTAGGTGAAACGAGGAGTTTATGTTGGCTACTGCTCAATCTATCGATTCATTGTGGATCTCACTTTCCTTTTCCCATTCAGCGAGAACTGGAAAACTGACAGCCAAGACGCAGATAATCTGGCTTGGCCAATATTCATTTTTATTTATCTATTCATTGGAGACATTATTCCAACGGCTCTTCTCCTCAGAGTGTTCGTAACGCACACAAAATCCTCATCAAGAGCTTCCAGCGCCGTGACAAGCCGTCACAATGAATCTATTGTAGAGATGTCCGACAGCAATGATTCCGTATTAAGTGTGCACTCTCTCTCGCCTAACCAGACTGGGACAATTTTGTATTCATGTCCAAGTCTTCTAAAAGGAGCTCAGACGTTCCCAACAGAACAATTGAAAAACTTCCAAGTCGTTGTGTTATTTTATTCTGCGAGCTCGACTTCAATGAGCGCTGAGGTAGTGTCGAAACTTAAAAGTGTTTATGAAGAGGTGAATAAATCGCCAAACGCCTTGGAAGTCGTGTTTGTGAGCTGTGATCATGACGTTAGTCTTTTTACAGGATTTTATGACACAATGCCTTGGGCTGCTGTGCCATTTGAAGAAAAGGAGAAAAGGGAACAGCTACTTGAATTATATGCCAGTAGAGAGCTTCCTGAGATTTTTGTGCTGAAGAAAAGCGGAGGGATCGGGACGAAGAGTGGGAGGTCAGATCTTGAAAAGTACGGAGTGAAAGCGTTCCAGAAATGGATTACGTTAGTAGAGTAATGTTTTAGAGAGATTTAAGAATTAGCAATACAATAATCGTTTATGATAATATATTTAAAATAAAGAAAACAGACAAAAAGATATGTAATTTTGTGTGATCAGTATGGCTAAGATTTTACAATGATTTAATAGATTGATATTAATCCAAGACAATTCCTTGATGTCCTTTGTAGTCTATTCAAGATATAATAAACTACCAATTTTGTTAGAGATAGTCCTTGAGATAGAATATGAGACCATTTCAAATACCTTTTAGAAGAGATGAAAGATTTGGGAGAAAATTTTTTCATGTATTGCGTCAGGTAGCTTACTTTTTTAATACTTGCCAATTTAGTTCTGATGACGTGTTTGGTTGATATAAAAACTTTTGCTACAAATGATAAGCAATGAGTCAATTATTCATATGAAAAATGTTACTAGAGTTTAGACGATTAAAAAATCGGAAATGGTGGAATCTACTCGAAACAAATATCAAGTCCAAGCTTTTGTGCCTCTGGATGCTCAAGCTGATCTCACAGGAAAGCACGCATCCGTCTATATTACGGAAAAAGTGCCTATGGGCAAGGGATTTAGATTTCAAGTATACATGTGGAATAAAATCTTTGGAGTCGGAACCATAAAGGAAGGGGTCTTAACTCCATTTTCGATTGAATTCTTTGCGATATATGATCCTAACACAAAATTTGGGGATGCCTCTTTTAAGAAACGCAAACCGAGCTCGACCTCTAGCTTCAGAAATTCAGATTATTGTGATGAGGATGAATATAAAACGGTCCGAGACGATTCGTCGAAAAGAACTCAAGTGAGTGGGAATTTTTCGATAGATACTTCCCTGTATCATGTGACATATAATGATGAAATCGGATCATGGAAGGCTGAATTCACACTACGACTTCAAAGGGCGATCTTCAAACAAACTTCTCGACAGCCTTCACTGCCATTCTACTTATATAAGAATGACGTGTTCGATCAAATAGAGAGCCAAAATTTTGGAAAGAAATTCTCAGAACTCACTGAGTTAATAGGTGAGATGTGGAAGAGCTTAGATGAGGAAAAAAGGAGCGTGTATCAAATAAAATACGAGGAACTTGTAAGCATATACAAAGAATCCTGGAAAGATCCAACAAGGGAAGGTTGGAATAAGGAAAGAGAAGTTACTGGCATGAGAAAGAAGAAGGAAGGAACAGAGTTAGAGGTTTCTGAAGATCTCAATTACTTAACGCATGTTTTCACAGTCGGGCTCGATGAGACTATGAATGAAGCTAAATATGCCAACGATTGGAAATATCACGCCTCGTGGTTCAATGCATTGGCCTTTGTCAAGGAGGAATACAGAAAAATTAAGAAAGAGCATAACAGGGCGATACATCTGATGCAGAGCCGCGTGCGCAATCGGTATAAGGTTTTTCCCACCAGACCTATCATTTTTGACGAATTCGAATTTCAAGCTACAATTAAAGATCTCGTGGAAGGGACGGAAACTACTATCTCGCAGGAAAAACCTGAGTTAGAAAGCTTTAAAGAAATCTATGGGCTTCTTCAATCAAAAAAATATATAATAATAGACATACTCAGAGAAAAAGACTTCAATGCTCAAACGATTAGGGAAGTGTTGTCAATGCTTCCAACAACTTCCAGAGAGACTGTACCTCTCCAAAGAAAGATCCCTCACTCAAAATTCCCTTTTTTCAAATTTCATAAAGTGTTAAATTGGATGGCGGTGCTGCATTATCAAGAATTATTTTTCATGATTAAAGGTCTTAATTCGAATTGAAAATCTAAATTTTTCATTTCGAAAATATTTGTTTTCGGATTTCTGTTAAAAAAAAAAGAAGTTTAATGGCATTTTAATGCTTTCATTCCAGATGTTTTCATTGTCTTTGATTATGCTATTTTACTCTGCTAGCAGATGCAAATGATATATTGACTGACAAGCTCTTGTGAATAAAAAACTCATTTGATTTTGCAGAATAAAGAGTTTATCTACCATCATAGTAACCAAGAAGACAATATATTTTATTGTAGATCCAAAATTCTTTTACAAGAGAGTGTAGTTTTTTTAATGTAGATGGTAATGAGAAAGCAATCGTATTTCGGTGAAAAGAGTCTTTCAATAATTTACTATAAAACCTTTGTGGTATATAAGTAGCTTTTAGAGAGAGACCCCAGAGTTAAATTAGATAAGACCTTGAGAATATATGTTGTGATAGGTACAAAAGCAAAATAATCCTATTTAATGTCCATGAAATGAATTACGACATCTGGATTTTGAAATTATGGAGAGAGTCTTCATTTGGAGAGGTACAATATTGATAAAGATCGCGATCCGGACCTGTGAAAAATCATCCGTGAGGTTCCATACATAATGAGGTTAGAAAATTGACCTCTCTTTTATTGTTGCTGTTGACCTCTCAATTCTTCATAATGAAGAGGAAGGTCTATATTCAAAATCATATTTTCGCAACATCATATAGCAAAATTGTTTGAGTGTCCGTATTCATGAGAGGGAATCCTAGAGGAACAATTTCATTTGGTTGAATCTAAACTAAAAAAAAAGTAAAATAAATGCTGTTAATCTTTGGTCAACACAGGATAGAGATTTTAAAATTCGACCGAGTATAGATTTATAGATCACAACCAATTTTCCAAATTATAATTATATGCTATTGTGTACAAGGCAACAAAGCACAAGCAAATGGAAGAAACTACTTCAAACTGCTTCAACAGAGCTCAATCATTTATTCCTCAGGATCCGAATGCCGACCTTTCAGGGAAGCATGCTTCTCTCTATATCACCCAGAAAACACTGGAAGGTGAAGGTTTTAGCTTCAACGGTTATATATGGAGTGCTAATGGATTAAGGAAAATAGAAGGATATATAACACCTAGCATCATCCGATTCGTTGCAGATTATAAAAAATCAGACGATGGGTCGACAAAGCTCCAGTTTCAAGGAGAATTTGCTACTATGTCTTCACTGTATGAGGTTGGTTATAAAGAACCTAAGGCAACCAATACACAATATTTTGATTTAATAAATCAGAAGGTTTTTTTTGAGTCTTTTTCTCGACCGCCGCTGCCTCCCTTCTTTTTATATAAGCGCGACATCTTCGATGAAGTCAAGCAGCAAAATCCTCACAAGAAATTATCAGAGTTGACAAGTTTAATCGCGCAGATGTGGAACTCTTTAGAAGTAGAGAAGCAAAATTTTTATCAACAAAAGTATGAAGAACTCTTAAAAACTTATAAAGACTCTTGGAAGGATCCGTCAAAAAAAAATTCCAACCAGAAAACCATAAATGATAATAAAGCAAAAAAGACGAGGTATTCAACAGCAGAAACCTCAGAGTCGAAGAAAATGGAAGTTAGCACGAAAAAATATTACTTGACGAATGTTTTTGGAGCTATTAGATATGGAGAATCAGTTATACATTCTAGAGGCAGAGGCGGATATGAAGATCGAATTGTGTACAAAAACCTGTGGAGATATCATGACGCTTGGCTTCGTTCATTAGATTATGTTAAGAAGGTGTATAGAATGCTTACGAAAGAGTGTGAGGAGTTAGGACAGCTGGATGAAGATCTCATTTTAGAATACGAAAACCAGCCAGGCAAGAAGGCTAGTTTGGACTTCCAAGCGACGATTATTGATTTTGAAGAGGGAGTAGCCAGTGCAACCTCAGAGAAGAAACTTAAATTAGAACTTGCCAAGCAAATTCAATGTGCTCGTCGGACAAAAAGGTTCTTAATCATCGATATCTTGAGAGAAAAGGACTTTAATGCTCAAACAATTAGAGAGGTGCTCTCTTTCCTACCAAAAGGTTGCAATAAATTGAGCTATCGCCCAGACGATGATGATGCTACTGATTCTGACGACATTTAGAAGGAAAACGACGGTAGGGAAAATTAACAGGATGGAGATAGGGATGGCAATAATTAATTATATTCAGGAAGTGAAATAGATGCTTATATATTTTTGCTTAAACTATTAATTCTAACGCAACTCATATCTTTGTAAACAGCATGTCACAGCTTTGTAATGCTTATTTATATTTTCGAAAATTGATTCCAACGTCCTCCTGTGCTCAAGTAGGATATGAAGTCGATGATTCCTGAAATGCTCATTCAAATTCTTTTGAATTCAAAATGGACTGGATTTTTTGGAATCAAAATCGACAAATCTATCATAATACATTAAGATATTTCGTCAAGAGTAGATTACTATTATAAAAATAATTTGCGCTTGTAGTTTTATTCAGTTATAATTGTATTATTTTCCTTGCGGAAAGCTGTCAACAAATGTCCGAGTCTGCTCAAAGCAATATCAGCAAGGTTCATAAATTCGTACCTGAAGATCCCGACGCTGATCTTTCTGGAAAAGAGGTTTCTCTTTATATAACATCCAAAACACCTAAAGACGATGGCTTTGAGTTCGAAGGCTACATGTGTAATACTACTGAAACGAGAAGCATTCAAGATGGTTATATCACACCTAGCTTCATAGAATTCTCAACAAATTATAAAGGATACGTCAGGCATGGTGTCCCGGTATCTGTGCAGTTTAAGGGTTCATTCTTTACTGAATCTTTGCTGTATCACGTTGCATATCAAGAGCCTACGCTTTGGCTAACAAAAACTTTTGATTTAAAAAACCAGAAAATCATTTTCGAACCTTTTTTGCGCCCACCTCCATCTCCTTTCTTTTTATATAAATATGACATATTTGGATCAATAGCTCAACACAATCCAGGCAAAAAATTATCAGAGCTCACAAGCTTACTTGCTGAACAATGGAATGACTTGGACGAAGAAAAACGGCGTTTTTACAAGCAAAAACATGAAGAAGCACTCAAGAAGTATCAGGAATACTGGCAAGATCCAGCTCGGAAAGTCTCTAATAAGAGAGCTATATCAAATAAACAAAGGAGGAAGAAGAAAGAAGAGAATTTAAAAACTTCAGGTTCAAAAAAAGCGAAAGTTAGCCCGAAAGACTGTTGCTTGACGCACATTTTTGGAGCTATCACTTATCATGCAGGAATGTGGACAATGAGTCACGGGAACAAGGTATATGAAGAACGAGTAAACTATCAGAACCATTGGAGATATGATACTTCCTGGACTAACGCCTTGAATTATGTTAGGAAGGAATATAGAAAACTTACGAAAGAGAGCGAAAAATTAAGGCAGCCAGATGAGGATCTCTATTTAGACTATGAATGTAAGAATGACGCGAGATTAGACTTTCAAGCAACTATTGTTGTTCTTGAAGATGGAAAGGCAAATGCTATCTCACAAGCAAAGCTCAAATTGGAGCTGAATAAACAGGTTCAAAGCGTTTCTACAACAAAGAAATATTGGATCATTTCTATCTTGAGAGAATCCGACTTTGATGCTCAAACAATTAAAGAAGTGTTATCATTCCTTCCGAAGTACATACCGAAATCAAGTTTGCTTCAAGGGGAGGGAGCTGATCATGATGATTACAATATAGAAAGTGATGACAATGAAGATGATAATGATGAGTAATAATGACTTACTTGGTAGGTGGTAAACTTAATATAGCTTCATGCTCGTGCACGAGTGATATATTGAATTTCAAATTTAATATAAATCTCAAACAAAAATAATAACACGATTTATCAAAACTCGTAATGGCTTGCTTTTCATAAGGATATTTCCCTAAAAACATTATATGAAAATTTCCATCTTACAATACTATTTCATGCATCTCTAAACACTCGAGAAGAGAGAAAAGAAACTATATTAATGGATATATTACATATAAGTCAATTTATTATGCTAGATTACAAATAATTTGAATTTTATTTTCAATCGATTTCATCTATTCTTCCATTCGAACACATGCTGCAGTGGTTTCAATACTTCTTTTCCCTCTATTTCATGCCTCTGTTGTACCTGACCTCCCTTAATCCTTCTGAAATTTACGAGGTCCACCTCGTTCCTCACACTCATAATGACGTCGGTTGGGTCAAACCTAGCTGGGAATATTATAATAGTAGTGCGGAGCTAAGCGTGAAAATAATCCTGAACTCAGTGATAGACGCTCTCCAAAAGAACACATCGCGCCGTTTCAGTTACGTTGAGCAATTCTATTTTAGTGCATATTGGAACGAACAACCGCAAGAAAAGAAACAAATCATAAAGAAACTCATTGAGAACGGACAATTAGAGCTGCTTCATGGAGGCTATGTCATGAATGACGAAGCTTGTACTTACTACGATGACATTATCGAGCAGATGACGCTAGGCCATCGATTCATCAAAAATACATTCAATCAAACCACCAACGTCGCCTGGCATCTCGACCCTTTTGGTCATTCTGCACCTCAAGCAAGGCTATTTAGTGAGATGGGTTTTGATATATGGTTCTTTGAAAGGATACCCTACCCGGATTTTGACCAACGAAAAGTGAATGGTCAGCTTGAGATGATTTGGAGGCCTGAAAGCTACAACAGAAACAAAAATTTCCTGCTAGCCCATGTGAACTACCTGAAATACTATCTGGCTCCTTTTGACGGATGTGTTACAATTTTATGCAACCTTGGCAAGACTCCGGACGAAAGGAAAGTCAAAATTACAGAGGCCGCTGGAAAATATGCGAAATGGATTCGAGAGCAGGTTGATGGGTACTCTCCAACCGGTCATATCTTTCATCAGGTTGGTGGTGACTTTGAATGGGGAATGGCAAAAAACTATTATGAAAGAATGGAGGTTTTGATCGATTTTTTTGAGAAAAATCCAGGGTATGGCATCAAAGCTCATTTTTCTACGCCGAGTCAGTATACGAAAGCTGTTTATAAAGAAACAGTAGCTAAGAACATCAGTCTAACAGAAAAAGTGGACGATTTTTTCCCTTATCGAGACACACCGAATGCGTTTTGGACGGGATTCTACACAAGCAAGCCTCTTCTTAAGAAGATGGTTAGAGAAGCGTCAACTTACCTCCAAGGCGTCAAGAAGCTTCTTTCTATATTATACCTGAAACAAAATCTCACGTTCTCAGCCATGGATCAAAGGCTTTTCGAATTTGAAAAGGCTGTAGCCATGGTGCAGCATCATGACGCCGTCACAGGAACGGCCAATGTGCGATCTGACCAGGAGTACGATTGGTCTCTCTGGAAAGCATATAACTCAATTCACGAGAAGCTGATGCCAGTATTAGCCACTATCTTCAAGGAGGAATACTCAGAAACGGATCCTCAACCATTTTGGCTATCGATGTCGATATACTCTGCATACGACACGAAAGCTGTGAAGATAAGGCGGGGGCAGCAGGACCAGCACGTTATTGCATACGTTTACAACCCTTCTCAAATACAGACTCAAGTAATCAAATTGGAGGTCCCACATAGCGCTGGTACGCTGAAAACCAATCTAGGAAACACTGAGATCGATTATACCAGGCAATGCTACAATCAAAGCTTCTGTGAAATCTGCTTCGTAGATCAAATTGGAACAAACAAGCTCAAGTCGTATATTTGGTACAATAAGAATAATAATCTCATAGATGATAAATATTCACCTAACACTCATGAATTACCTCTTACCAAGGACGCTGATATTGTTATTCACCTTTTCAATAATGAGAAATTGGTCATAAAGGAGAGTTCTTCAGCTGATTTTGAGTATATCACTGAAGATGGAGTGTCTCATCCATTCTCCCTGCACTATGGTTATTATCAGAGCTATCAGAGGAAGTATCGAGATGATCCGCAGCAGGCAAGTGGAGCGTATATTTTCCGAGCTGTTACTCAAAATTTGATGCGATATGGATCTATTCCCCAAGAGGTGCTCGTAAAAGAAGACAAGCAAGTTATCGAAGTGAGGATTCAAAGAGAGAATCTGGTAACGACCAAACTCAGATTTTACAACATAAGTAAGGATGAAAACGGCGACCATCCTCTGCAGTCACATACAATTGAGATCGAAACGATGGTAGAGACAATTCCTGTAGGACCTCTAGGAGATGGGATTGGAAAAGAGATAGTTCTTCTGATCAACGGAACGGGAATTCAGAATGAAGGGGTTTTCTACACGAACTCTAATGGGCTTGAAAACCAGAAACGAATTCGCAATTCGGTAATACGTGTCAATGAGTCTGTAGCAGGAAATTACTACCCTGTGAACTCAGCTATCTACATTGAAGACAGAAAGACAGGCGCTCGTGTGACATTGATGAATGATCGCTCTCAAGGTGGTAGCAGCGTGAGAGACGGAGCAATTGAGCTTATGATAAATCGAAGAACAGTGCAAGATGATGAGCGTGGAGTTGGTGAACCTCTTTATGATAAAAGGCCGGTACAAGTGACACATTGGCTTATGTTTTCGAAAGGGTCGCTCAAGCAGAGGAGTTTGCAGTATTATTTAGACACTCGACCTCTAGTCTACCTCTCAAAAACTGCGCTGCCTCCGCAACCTCAAGCACCTCTCTCACCAACGTTTCCATCACCATCGGAAGAATCATATACTAGCACAGTAGGGTTTGTGAAATTCTATATCCGGATATACAGTGAAGATGAGATGTTAGTGAGATTGCATAATCTTCGAGAAGATCAGGCTGTTGAAGTATCGAATTTCTGGAATAAGAAGGAGGGCACTTGTCGATTATTGCAAGAAGAGCTATTGGGACAACAGAAACTGGTTATTAAAATAACAGATGTGAAGGAAGTGACTCTGACTACTGTGAGGGAGAAAAATGAGATGTTAAAGCAAAAATTCAGATGGGATTGGGATAGAAATGGCAGCTTTGTAGATACGAATTCACAGAATGGCAGCTCGATAGAAAATGTGGTACTCAATCCTCTAGAAGAAAGGGCTTTTATGCTTAAATATTCAGTTTGAGATGTTAAACAGTTTAATTCAGAGTTAAAGAGACTCTTTTGAGTTTCTGTTATATAGAAATTTAAATAAGCATGCATCCCTACATCCATGATCTCACATTTAAAGATATTCTGAATAAGATTAAAACTGAATCGATTTGAAGCTCCTAATTCAAGCGATTGCAAGGACAATAGCTCTTATTTGATTGCAAAATCGTCATTACAACTAAGAGATAAAAGGAAATATTGTTAAATCTTAAAGAAGCTTTATGAGAGAAACCTTCAGAGTCTGTAAAATTATATAGGATACCTGGAAAGAAGAGTTTTTATCCTGATATGAAAGTAGTCACATCAATCCAGCAATGACTAAAATCTTACTGTGCTGAATCATCGATGCACATAAGAGTGATTTTATTGAATAATATCCTCAAAGTAGTCAGTTTTCTTGTTAAGCACCCATAATTTCTTTTTCAATTATTGTCAACGAATGGATTAACAACACTCAAATCTCCTCTAATTTTGTTGATATTCGAAAACTATTACGATTCTTAATTTCTTTGCTCAGCTCGCTTATTAACAATACACCGACCGTTTAGTTTAGTATGTAAAGACCAAATCAAATCAAATTCAAATCAAAACACTAGCAAAATTTATTTTTGAACAGGACTAAAGATTTTCAAATATGGAACATTTATATGTCTGCACAGACAAAAATTGCTGGTGTTTGCTTACCTTTGACAGTATCGCAACCCATATCTCAATAAAACACAGCAGTAATGCACAGCCCTCGCAAACCGAAAAAGAAAATTCCTACGATTTCAGAGGAAGCACCTCCGAAACCCGTAAATCAACAGGCCCTTTCTCTGATTGGATGAATCTGATTGATACTTCCAATAAAGTATCCAACAAAACACTTAAATCAACAACTTCTACAGCCATGAACCCTCAATGCTCCAAAATCAAGGCGCTTTCGGAAGTTCAAACCTCAATAGCTTCTTTCCTCACCTCAACAAAGCAACTCTACGATAACGAAATCTCAAAATTAGAAAACGTTAAAGCTAGCTTTGAAGAGGACCGTGAGAGACAAACTGAGGTGATAAGAGCTTGTAAAGAAAAGCTTTTCACCATGCTTCTGGATTTCTTTGCTTCTTTCGAAGAAGTTCTGAGCAAAAGATGTGACTATAGTAAACTGTTTGCCAGCTGCGGTGAGATGTTGGAGAAAATGACGTTAGAGAAGAACGAAATTGACATGTTCTTAAGCAAATTCAAAAACACTGGGAAGGAAACGGTGTTTAAAAAGGAAGAATTGGATAAGATACTGCAACAATTCTCAGCGAATAAGTTTAATCTCGCACAAACCGAAATATTTTCTGAATTGGACGATTTGATGAAAAAAGTTAAAGAATTCAAAGCCACTCAGCTGCTCCAAGTCGACAATAGTCGCCTCCTTGCTATCTACACTGAATTAGCTAAATATATTAGAGTCGGTGAGAAAAACAGCAATTTAATGGAGAATTCTATGAAGAAAGACTTCGAAACCCTCTTCGATCAGAGTCTGGCATGGCCGAACGCGAACGCGTTTGAGGACTTATCCGTGCATTTCCATGATATCCCTTTGGTGTCGAATAAAGACAGTGTCATTTTCCCAATGGGGAAATTTGAAAATGCGCTACACACCTTTGAGGAAGATTCCAATAAACTTCATCTATTTACTATTGACAGTGATATCATGAAAGTGACGAGCCAAATTGAAGTATTCGATTCAGGGTTTGTTGCACCGAGAAAGCATCGATCCCTGAGGACACAGAGTGGGAATATCGTGCTTACCGGAGGAATAGAAGGAGCAAGCAATAAAGTGTTAAACAACTGCTTCCGGTTGCTTTCTTCTGAGATGAAAATCGAGGAGATAGCTCCTATGAGAAAACGAAGACATTCGCACGGGATGGTAGAGCTTGGGGGATACATCTATGCCGTGGGAGGTATCTGCGACAATGATGCGCTGACTTATTGTGAACGACTTCAGTTAGCTGACTCGAATGGGCAATGGGAAGAGATCGCAGAGTTGAACTTACCGTCATATGATTCAAATTACTGCGTTTTCAATGAGACGACGATATATAAGTTCGGAGGTTTCACTGGAAAAGGAAGGATGTCTAACAAGATAGAAAAGTATTCTGTGAGAGAAAACCACTGGTTTATGGTCAACTACTCTTTTGATCAGGCAAACGTGATGCTATTCGCGCAGTCAGGCTCAGCGCAGATCGGAGAAGACAAAATTTTGATATTTGGAGGAAGAGATGTTAACAATGTCAAGCAGAAAAAGACATACTATTTAACAATAAATAAGAAAGCCAATGGAGATATCTCCTATCACATATCTTCCCTTGAGGACGCCTTAATGCTCGAAGCTGACGTCTTCAATTCAAATCAGATATTTTGTCAGGACTATGAAGTCTATTGTTTAAACACTGCCAAAGAGCCTTCTTTTCCTCAAAACAGCGAAAAGGCGGGTTATCAGATCATGACTTTTGGTAAAAATCAATGGAGATACATTTGATCATAAGAGATGTCTATAGCCAAAGTTTATTAAAACTCTGAGAGTGTAATTTGTCTGAGGATTCCAGCTATTTGTTATGTGGTTGGGTTATGATGAAATTGTTATATATCCTCGATTTATCAATGAAATTTGTTGAAATGCGTTCACATTAAGAAGTTATTCTCTAACGTAGCAATAGTAGGAGATTCAGTTTATAGAATGAAAACCCTTTTCAGAAAGTCAGATTATCAGAAGCCAGTACTATAGTTCAGCGTATTCATTTGAGAGCCAGAATATTCGAAATAGTGAGTGAAGAACTTTGTCCATAAAAACCGATCGCTGAAAATTATTTGGTTTTTTTTCTTCTGACAGACTTCCTTGATGATATTATAATTTTATTATTCCTTCCCGGCAGCTGATGGAAACTGTTAGCAACTATACTGAAGAGTTCAAATTCCTCAAGAGCTGCTTTTCGAATTGGAAAGACGTACCAGAGAAAAAAATATCATTTCAGCGGTTGAATTCTCTATCGAATGTCATTTACAAAGTAACAGCTGACACTGAAGTGATTCCAAAAAGCATTATCTTAAGGAAATTCGGTAAAAATGATACAGTTGTCGACAAGGATAAAGAAGCCAAAGTATTTGATTTGTTCGCAGAAACAGGATTAGGGCCCAAATGCTACGCAAAGAACTCTGAATACCGCTGCGAGGAGTATCTCGAATCTGATCTTATCAAAAACTCGCAAATCAATGAACCCTACTGGAGAAGGAAACTCGCAATAGTTATCGCAAAACATCACGCTATGAGCGTCCCAGGAGTTAAAAGAAGCAACGTTATGCTTGAAAGGATCAAAGATACCAACCTTTTGGAAGTGATCAATGAGAAATGCGCCTTAGATGGGTTTTCAAGCGAGCAAATCAAGATGCTTGATGAAATGAAACTGTTTGGAAGCAAAGAAGAGCAAGAACTCGCAAAAACCATCGTTCCAACAGAAAATCTTGTTTTCAGCCATAATGATATACATGCTGGAAACATCCTCATTACGAAACCCGAAAGAAAGGTGTTTTTGATTGACTATGAGTTTTGCGACTATAATAACAGAGCTTTTGATGGTGCTTGTCTATTCGTCACAAGTATGCTTGATTTCGAATTTCCCAGTCCTCCTTATTTCAGCATTGATCCCAAAATATTTCCTAAATTTGAGGACATTACAGATTTTGCAATGTATTACCTATGCGCTTCGCGCTTGACCAACAAAGAAATCGAGGAACTCGAAAAGGATGAGGCTAGGCTGAATGATAATTCCTGGCTACATGAAAAAATAAAAAGCGAATTAAATGGTGATGGTTTTGAAACAGAGCTGAAGACATATCTCGAAGAATTCCAAAAATGCTGCTTGCTATGCCACTACGATGCGATCCTTTGGGGCATCCTCATGTGCGAGCCAAAGAAAGAGTCGTTTTGTTTTGATTATCTGCAATATGCATACGATAGATCGAAATATTATCTGAGATGGAGAGAACGATTTTTCAAGGGAGGTTCAATATTTGAATGAATTGTAGCTGAAAAAAACATAAATTGTCGTTGTTTGTGATTTACATAGATCACATCTGTGAAAATGAAAATGGTTTCGAAGCATATTTTTGTTTTAGAATTTATTTGATTGAGATATGTTACGATGAGCCTGAAAGAAGAAATTCGAATATAGGTGTATTCTACACTAAAGTTAAGCTGTTATACTAGCACGATTTGTGCTTTGGAGCGGTTGTGAATTCGGATTCCTATCATAATGACAGCTTCTAGTCACATAAACAACCTACCAAGAATATTGGAAGGATCATGTATCTTGGCTGGAAGCATTACGATACATTCAAAGAAAATACTTCAAAGCTATTCAAGACCGCGAAGAAACGAAAAGAAGTTTTTTGGTGGAGAATAATGCATGTTTGGTTCTCCACGATACAGTGACCCTAAAATTGAATTTCGTGCCTCCATAATAGATTTTGTAGAAGGAAAAAAATTTGAAATCTCAAATGAAAAACTTGAGTCAGAACTTAATAAAATCTCGCAGAGCCTTCCTCACATAAAGAAGGATTTGAAAATCGATATTTTGATGAATAAAGGCTTCAACGCTCGAACATTGAGAGAGCTGTTATCTTTTCTCCCCATACCCGAAGTCGAATTTCCTAAAGAAAAAGTCAAGAAAGGCAAGAGGATGAGAGCGAAAGAGAGAGATCACAGCGACTAATACATATATCTTCATGAATTCATCAGTTTAATTTTTATTTATTCTCTACATTTTAAGTCGCACTTTCATTTGTTTCTTCACTTGATTGCTTATGGAGAGTGTAAGCGACTATAAAGCAGAACTCTGCTTTCTTAAGAATCATTTCTTGAATTGGAAAGACGTTCCAGAGTCTATCATCACCTTTCAGCGACTGAATTCTTTGGTGAATATCATTTACAAAGTTACAGCTGACGCAGACGTCACTCCCAAACGCATCGTTCTCAGAAAACTAGCAAAAACTGAGTCCGAAGCAGCCAAAGACCCAAAATCAAAGATTATTGAGGCTGTCATCGAGGCTGAGCTAGGTCCAAAACGTTATGCTAAAAATTCAGATTACCTTTGCGAGGAATATCTCGACACCGATCTCATCAGCAACTCTCAAATCAATGAACCCTTCTGGAGAAGGAAACTCGCAGCGGTTATTGCAAAACACCACACTTTAAGCATCTCAGGTCCGAAATGGCCCAATTTCATGTTTGGTAGGATAAGCACTGACCTCCTTGAAGTAGTGGATACCAAGTTGGCTCTAGAAGGCTTTACGCAAGAACAGCGTACGATGCTAAGCGAGTTGAAGAGATTTGGAAGTCAAGAGGAGCGAGAACTCTCAAAAACATTTGTTCCAACAGAAAACCTTGTAATAAGCCACAATGATACTCATCGCGGAAATATCTTTGTCACGAAACCAGATGGTAGGATTGTTTTTATCGATTATGAGTTTTGTGATTATAGTAACAGAGCCTATGATGGGGCTTACTTATTCTCTTCGAGCATAGTCGATTTTGAATATTCTAAGCCTCCTTATTTCAAAATTGACTCTAATATGTTTCCGACTTTTGAGAATGTGACAGATTTCGCAACATATTATTTATACGCAGCAAGTTTAACTCGCAAGGAAATTGAGGAACTTGAAAAAGATGACCTTCGACTGAAAGATAACGCCTGGCTGCTGGAGAAGGTTAAACGTGAACTAAATGTGGAAGCGTTCGAGCGAGAGTTAAAGACTTACATTGAAGAATTTCAAAAATGTTTATTGGAATGCCAGTACGACGCGATTCTCTGGGGCACCCGCATGTGTGACCCAAAACAAGAGGGCTTTGATTTTCTGGTTTACGCGTATGAGAGATCGAAGCTTTATCTGAAATGGAGAGAGCGATTTCTCAAGGGGGATACAATATTTGATAGAAAATAAATTACATTTCGTTTCTATGTCATCGGGGTGCTAGAGTTTTCGGAATTGCGATAAGTCTGCCTGTTTGAAAGTAACATAAGTTAAATCCAAATTTCTACATTGAGTTATATAGAAAGCAGTTATTAGAAAATATGCGCTAACTGCTCCTCAACTTTGAAAAATTTAAGCGAAATAACATTGATGTGCGATATAACGATATCATATCTTCATCATCGTTATAAAGCCCCTACTAAGTTTTCAACCAGAAAGAAAGTATTTCTAGGTTGCTTTTCAGAAAATAGTCTTTAATTCCATGCTTTTTCTCTAGAGAAACGAATTTTTTTCTCACCAAATTCATAGTTTGCAGATGTAGAAAATATATATGACATCCAATAATTCAGATACATATGCTGATGTAAACTTCTCTAGAGCATATTTTCGCATTCATTGGTCGGAGTATGCTTATAAAGCCGAACGAAATCTCTATAGACTGTTCCATAGTTGTTGTCTGGTCTTGTCAATTGGATCAAAGCTCTGTAATTCATGACCTCGACGCCGCTTTTTAGACAAGGGACCAGGCTGCTTTGGTCTTTATTCTTGCAGTACAGATATTTATTGTAGTAATTGACTAAAAATTGGTAAAACACGAATTTGTCGCCTTGGTTAAGAAGAGAATGCTCGGCTTGCCTCATGAACTCCCTGATTTCAGATTTCATGTTTTCAGAGGTGGGTGGTTGGTAAATGCTGGTGAGTCTGCTGCCCTCAGCAACCTTGATAATGCTATTTTGGTACCAATTTTCCAAGTGTTTGCAGATGATATGTAATTCAGAAGAAAATGAGTAAATCTTTTGTGGATGGGTGAGGAGATAGTTCCCTGAACTTGCATAACCCTCACAGAGCTCCGATTCTATGGGTGCTGCAGTTGTGTGGGGTAATTGCCCGAGCACAAAAAACAAGAAAATCACGGCGACCGTTCTTCTTAGCATTTATTTAACTTAGCTAATCGAATTATTTAAGAGATCTTTGAATGAATTTAAACTGTATCAAATATGTACACCTGAATATATCATTTCATTCAAACAATCAAATGAATATTGTTTTTGCTATGTGAATCCTGTTTTTGCTATGTGAATCTTGAAGTTCGAGACACTCTTACATGCGAAATAAAGGTAATTCATGTTCTGATTATCAAATTTTCTGATTACGTAATATTGTGGTATTCATTCCAGATCTATGACAGTTATTCTTTCCTCAAGTTAGCATATGAATTCAACTTGTTCTAGGCTAATTTTGAAAACTTTTACAAATAGTATCCATTTCGCAACTCACCGAAGCAATAATAATATATTTAATCTATTTTGAACATATTATCCCCCGACTTCAGAAAGAGAAAAAGATGGATAAGAATAGTAATCTTCTCATAAGGAGAAAATAACGAGTGAAAGAAAATTAGTCGATTCCTTTTGGGACTCTTCTGTACTACAATAGTTCGTTGTAGTAGTTAGAAGATAATACCTCTCTCCTGGACCTCTCCATCTAACTGGTTATTTTCTTTCTGAATTATCGAATAAATCCATATTTTTTTTAAAGCAAGAAAGGCTCATTTTTATAATTCTAACAAAAGTTCGGAAAAATAAAATTGTGTTTTGCTTGTTTGCAATGAAAAACGTAACGTTAGCAAGTATATGGACTGAGAGTGATGATCTTCAAAACTTTGTAAGCCCTTAGGATCAATATTCATCGAATAGGAAATTTATTCTCCTCTTTTCTGTTGGTTGACTCTTCTTAAAGAAGGTGTCAAATTTCTTTGAACTTTGTTAAGTTAATGAAATCTGTTCATTGATAGCAATCTGATCAAATGCGTAAAATAGCCTTTAATTACCGTCTCAAAATTCTTAATAATGAATCCGGTCAGAATTGCAGCAATCAGCATTGAGCCCCACCCTCATTGGCTGCTCAGCCTTTATATATCGAAATTTTTCTGTCTGAAATTTACAATAACAGCAGAAATCGGAATGATTGTTCCCTCAGTTAACACCACTCTCTTTCTCTGAATCCGATGGATTTGGAGACCACGCCCTCAGTTTTCCTTACCAAAGAGAGAATTGATACCAATTATAACAACTGCTCCCAAAAAGTGGGATTTTCCTCTCCCGCAAAGGAAGGAATTATCTCTGCAGCTGTTAGACTGGATCTACCTCATCACCAACCCTGTTGTACCTTAACACACACTCCCTCTTCTTGTAGTTCTGATGATCTCTCATCCCCAAACCGGTCGAGCCACCCCTACGACCTCAAAAACACCCCAACTCCATTTTCTTTGAACGAAAAGTCAAAGTTACCCCACGCTTATGAGCCTACCCTACGCAAACAGGTCAGAATAGCGATTATTCAAAGGAATGAGTCGAAGCTCAACTACCAATGCCCTGAAAAAGACTCTTTCCAGAAAATAGGAGATCAAAACACACCTAAAGCACAATTCTCAAAAGAAGATGACATCGTTGACAGCGATACTTGCGATAGCCCGTCATCTCGAGACAGCTCACCTGATACAAACAGAAATGGCTCGAAAGGACTGTGTGTGATGGGTCATGAACTCAAGAAAGAAAGCTCAGAAAATTGCAAAACTTGCTTTAAGCGAATCATTTCTCTTCAGAAATTTGCCAAAAAGCATAAAGGACGGTTAGTTAGCGAGAAATACGAAGAAAAACTCACATTTGAATGCGAATTCGGACATTCTTGGACTTGTTCGTACAAAAGGTAAAGATTTATACTCTTTGAAAAAACATACTTATATTTTGTCTATTAGTGCCCGGAAAAGATGGTGTCCTCATTGCCGCAAGACCGAAAAATTGGAAAGAATGAGTTTAAAAGAACAGATGTTGAAAGAGCGCGAACGCCAAAATAGAGAGCTTCAGGAAGAGCTATTTGCGAAGGCAAGGATGCAATCACAGAAAGAAACTCCAAAACAGACTGAAACTCCGAAACCACAGGAATCTAAGCCAAGTCCGTTTTTGATGCAAGCCCAGCAAAATCTGGGCTTCATTGAAGCTCAAACGGAACAATACGCAAAGCTTTTCGCTGAGCAGTATATCAAAAAGGACCCAGCTTGCACCTTTGACCAGGCTTTCGTCGTCTACAAGCACCTATTTGTTGCGGATAACTATTTCCAACTTATGAAGTAATTATTTTATAAATGTTTCGTTTTGTCTAAAACAATTTTATTAGTGCTGTGAAGAGTCAAGACGAAATCAAAGCGTTCTATAGAAATACATTGCGTGCGCTCCATCCTGATAAGAATTGTCATCCAGACAGCGCGAAAACTTTCCAAAAAGTGCATAGTCACTACAAGAAATACTTGGAGAAGAATAAATTGTAAGGCTAACTAAGGGAGTCTCAAACAAGTGCGGAACGTCTTATCTTTTGGTTGAGAAACTGAAAGATTTATGAAGTTCAGTGCTGAGGAGGTTTTAACAGCTGATTGACAAGATCCTATGACATATTGCTTCGTTGGAATCATTAAGGACATGTTGTAAGCAAGGATAGATAACCATGGATAATCATTCTCAGTGAAGTGACATTGAGGATTTTATATTGGCTGTTGGAATCTTAAATTCAGTCTATCATTAATCGTAAAGAATATATATACAGATCTGCTGCTGCTAATAAAGAAAAAAACAGAATACTAACTCGAACTGCTGGACTGTATATCATGATTCTGAGTAGCGCTAAGCTTGTAAAGTTAGTAACAATCCTATACCTGCTCCCAATAAGATTCTTTCTAAAATTGTTGATTGAGCTCAACGATTGCTCAAGCATCATTGCCCCAATTACATATGCTGTTGATATTAAGTACGAAGTGCATATCTTCAATAGGAATGTGAATATCTATGAAGAATAATTATATTGTTCGGTTTTTAAGAAGAGAATTGCTCCATGATCCTTCAAAATTTAATTGTTAATGAGTAAGAATAGCTCGTTTGAGCACATCCTTTTCGCTATCATTCAAAATGACAATGCGATCAAGGGAAATTAGGTCGCTGAAGAACCTCTATCTCATAATTAAATGAATTTGAATATGTTGTGTCTGGAAAATTTAGTCTGTCTTGTTCTGGAGAAATAATGTAGCAACATTTCCAATAAATAGCAATGAAAGATGAAGCTATAGCGCTTCTCAAGTTGATTTTTGTCAGTTTTGTGAGAGAAATTAACCATTTGAAAATATTCGCGAACGAACTCTGTCTCATCACTGGACGGCAAAATAGGAATTTTCGCTTGAGATCAAATTTGTAGAAAACGATAATTGGAAAATCTGAGAAACTCTAAGAAAGAGAAAAAAATTAAAAAACGGACAGACTCAAAATGGGTTCGTTTGTAAAACACTCTGTAACCGGTAGTCTTGAGAAAGAGCACTCACGACTCAGCTCATTTTTGAGTTTTATATCTATTACTGCTAAAACTTAGCAAAATCCTTGGTTTCCACGAATCCATGTTGAAGAAGTTGAAAGAATAGAGCAAATTTGAAAATAGATCTTCAATTAGTGTTGTTTCAAGGACACATCGACTAGAAAGATGAGGTTAAATGAAACTTTTCCAATTTTTTGAAATTCACCGTAGTCGAATCAAATTTTAGATTAGAATGGTTTAAGAGGTAACGCAGGCAGATCTTAGCCAACCTGCTGAATGATTAAGTCTGATCTAATGTATATTGACTATAAAATGGGCTCGTCTGACTGACAAAACCTACAATTGCTCATAAGTTCGATAGTGAAGAATTTCAAAGTTTATAGAGAATTCACGTAAACGCCAACACTTCCTCATATTGAGAGAGAGTTTCGGATGAATGGACTTTGAAATAAGTCAAGAAACACTAAATTTTCAAAAACTTTATCCAACTCTGCCATTACAGCAATAATTCCCTTGAGCAAATTCATCATCGACTGCTCTTAAAAACCGACTCGACGAGGCTCTCATCCAGGATTCATTGTAGTTTCTAATGTTAAACTTCTCTAGGAACTTCCAACCCACCAAAAGCAAGCATCATTCTTTAAATTTTGTAGAAGCACTAGCGTTCAAATCTCATCAGAGTGAAACCGACAGAAAATTTTCATATTATCTTTTCAAACCAATGTGAATCAAGTTTTCACTGTATGACGATCTCTTTCTACTACTCTTTGTTTGAATAATATTAGCTATACCAGACTCAACAATCGGTGACTAGAGAAAAGCTCAATGTAGAGTAAAATTGATAGTTTCTGCTAGAACTGCAGATTACAAGTGAATCATCCTCTAATATACGTCAATTAAAGGAGAATGTAGTGATGAAGTGAGGTGAAGCCCCAAAAAATGGAAAAGAATAAATGCCCTTATTTATTTACCGATTCGAATAAATAACGCATGCAACTCAAACTCAATGGACTGAAGACAAAGAAATTGAGACGTTTCCATTCATCCACAGACATAATTGTATATATCAGTCGCAGCTTCTTGGAATCCAGCCAAACTACAATAAAAAAGACCTCCATAGATCGCCATTCGTACCTCTGTCAAAAAATATTATCTCTTTCTCTTTATGTGTGAAAAGTATGCCTGTG
>ENA-UOTZ01000727-UOTZ01000727.1-compost-metagenome-genome-assembly--contig:-NODE-727-length-26706-cov-9.998385_pt1 | contig 26706 bp, 14 predicted proteins | sample MGYA00238144_ERZ746983 | MGnify/ENA primary metagenome ERZ746983 (study PRJEB28759, sample SAMN06268863) | compost metagenome | isolation source: single cell | place: USA: California, Emeryville, Joint... | reverse complement strand
AAAAAAAATAAGCACCAAGAGACTAGAGAATCCTATGACCACATGTTAAGATCTCAAACTATCTTCTCATAATTACGCAGAACATAATATTCAACCAAATAAGAAAAATCTTTCACCAGAACCGCTTCCAAGGAGCAATGACTTTTTCCATGTTGTAAGCACAGTAACAAAACCTTTATACGGCAATTCTTTGCGCAGCACCTTACCTTGTTTATACTGCGTAAAAAATTGAAGGGCAGGTTTTTTCCCTTGGGCTCCATCCACATAGTTGCTATCCACTGCAACAAGCTTAAAATTCCTCCAATTCGCTAAAATGTCATCATAAAACGCTTTGTTGTTATTCTCCACAGGTTCTTTATGATAAAACGCTTTCAAAAACCTTCTCTCGCCCTTTTTTTGCTGATACTTCCATCCTTCGATTTCCGAAAATTGATTCCCAATCAACAGAGTCTCTTCGACTTTGTCATACTGCAAGCAAAAACTAGCTTTCGTGTATCCGCTAGGGTCTTGGATTTTGTATAAAACATCCATTGTCTTGACATCGATAATTATCGCTCGGATGAGCTTTGCTTGGTGATAAGTAGTCGCAGCGAGAAGGTTTTTATCACTTATGAACTTCACACTGAGGAATATGTCAGTCTTCCCTTGAGCGATGCTTGAAGACTTCCCAGTGTCAAAATTCTGCACAAAAATGTTTGGGAATCTCCCACAAACAGCTATAAGGTTATTCTTTGGGCAGTAATCGATAGAAAACACTTGATCTGTGAACTTCAAGCATCGTTTTTCCCTATAACTTTGCTTAAAACAAAAGATTTTGACTGAATGGTCCCAGCTTGCGGTCGCGAAAAGATTTTGTGTGGGAATATGGATCAGTTTATAGATTGGCTGCTCGTGGATCTTCGAGCAGTAGATAAGTTTGAGCGTACGAAGAGATAGCTTCATTATGTATTTTCCTTTAGCGATAATGAGCTGCTCTTGCGCTTCATTTACATAGATGCCTTTGAACAGACATTCCGTTGTTGAGGGGTCAGGATCGAGCTTCGTCACAGTGATTATTTTCTGTAAACGAGGAAGAGTGTGGCTCTCGGATAAAGGCTTGATTCGCTTTGGGGGTTGTTTTGAAATCATTCTAGACATTTGTATTACACGTTCATTCTTTAACAGCAAAAATTTGGAAATTTAATTCGATAAAGTTCATCGAAATACGATAAATCAAATGCGCAGTGAACAAGAGTCATGGTATGGCATACAAATTTACTACCCAGAAAAGTGATTAAAAGGAGGTTCATCATTCTTAAGGGACTTTGAAAGTAATAACCTTATAATAGACGATTCAAATGGCTGGCATATTCATGATTTGTTGTTTATTCATTGCTTTTGGTTATGAAATGTTACATTTTTTTTTTCTTTTCTGGATGGCGATATATATTAGTAAATACGCAGGGTCTCATTAAAAGTAAATAAAAACAGTAATGAGTGTTCCTAGGTATTACATTAATTATGGATTCAACCTTTATCTAATTGATTTAACATGCCATTTGAGCTCCTCCCCGGTTAATTCTATTTCTGAATATCCTGAGACTTCTTCTTTGGAGTTGGTTTGCTTTCTTGCCACATCCACATGAGCTCTTGCCAGTTCTCAGTTGACCAAGACCCGCATGACATCCTGTGGTCGCAAATATTTTATTTCCGCCTTGGACTGCCTGGCAGCCTCTACCCTGTTGAATGGAAGGAATGAAGGATCTGCCGACTTGCTGAGCTGGAATGAAGGAGCTGCCGCCTTGTTGAGTTGGAATGAGAGAGCTGCCACCTTGCTGGCCTGGAACGAACGAGCCGCCGCCTTGTTGAGCTGGAACGAACGAGCCACCTCCTTGTTGACCTGGAATGAAAGAGCTGCCACCTTGCTGACCTGGGATGAGGGAGCTGCCACCTTGCTGGCCTGGAATGAGAGAGCTGCCACCTTGCTGGCCTGGAATGAGAGAGCTGCCACCTTGTTGACCTGGAATGAAAGAGCTGCCACCTTGCTGACCTGGAATGAACGAGCCACCGCCTTGTTGGCCTGGAATGAACGAGCCGCCGCCTTGCTGACCTGGAATGAAAGAGCTGCCACCTTGCTGGCCTGGAATGAACGAGCCGCCGCCTTGTTGGCCTGGAATGAAAGAGCTGCCACCTTGCTGACCTGGAATGAACGAGCCGCCGCCTTGATGACCTGGAATATAGGAACCACCTCCGTTCGGGTAAATTGGCATCATGTTACCTCCTCCATTCGTGTGGTCTTGGCTCGGCGTAGAACTGGCCTCAGAGCCTTCAGTGTCCTTGCTTGCCTCGCTCTTTTCAGTATCCTCACCACTCTCCTTCTTCGATTCTGAAGATTCTTCTTCACTCTCTTTTTTTTCGCTTGATTCTTCGTTTTCTGTTTCTGTTTCAGTCTCACTCTCGCTCTTTTCCTCGCTTTCCTCCTCGCTTTTTTCTTTGGTCTCCTCTTCGCTTTCAGGTTGAACGGGTGTTTCAGGGATTGTGGTGTTTTTGGCATCTGGTGTTACTGGCGTTACTGTATCATTCTTAGGGGCTACAGTAGTTTCAGTCTCAGTTGTCGGTACCTTTTCGGGTTTTTCCTCTGGAGGTAGACCAAGCATGTCATGGCAAGAAACTCCTTCTGCTGATAGGGCCACGTCAAAGTTTTGACAATCACGGCATTTGTTCGCTTGCTGGTCAAAGCAGGATTGGTTCTGGTAGCAGACACATCCTTGCACAACGTAACTAGGACATGTAGCTTTAGCACGATCTGCGTTTTGACACTGAAAAGGTTTTATTTTGGCAAGGTTGGTTGCTTGGCTTAGGTCATAGGATAGCGCTACAGCCAACAGCCCAAACAGTAAAAGCCATTTGATTAATGAATTCCGCATTACTTGATATGCTGGTTTTCTCTCTTAGATTTGAAAGATTTTGAAATGAATGCTTGTTTTCAATCATTTTTAATCCCTTTATATATTCGTTAATGGTTTGGCTGACTTAGTCGTTTTGGGCCAATTTCGAAATAAAAGAGGTGTAAAAAGAAAAATTCGATATGAGATGAACTGTATCTTTGCTGGCTTTACTTAATGAAGATGCAGTGATGCTATCATTCTAAAATATCATCTGACCAAAGACAGTATAGTCGTCCTGCGAACCTCAAATATCTGTTTGAATTCTCACGAATAAAATGAAATCGAGGCTGTTTTAAATAGCCTATTCGACTGTTCCTAAGTCTCTCAATATTAGTCCCTATCATTTTTCATCAGATATAGCACTTTTTGTTTCCTTGCTAGTGAGCTGCTTGCTTTAGTCAGTGCTTCGTCAGAATTAATAAGATTTGAAACTACTTTTTTCCATTCGAATTTTAATCCATGCAGTACTGTCTTACTTGTTGAAGATAATTGGCGGGTTAGAGAATATATATCGGAGGGCAATCCTTTTCGAAGGCAAGTAAAATTACTTTCACCAGGAGAAGAAAGCTTCTATGAAGCTTACCTTCGAATTTAAGTGCCTGGATGGAATTTCACCTAAATTAATGGGGTGACTAGATTTTTGACTTCAAAGCAATCTGTCAAGGTGATTCGTTCTAATAGCTCAAAAGATTAACTGGTATATTTCCAAACTAGTTTTTTTGTGAAGGAATGGAATTAAGGAGGCTCTCTCCTTTTTTTGGTAAGAAGTATTTACTCAGCAAACTCATTCAACCCTTCAATAATATTTTGGCAAAGAAAAAATCTCTAATTATCCAATTCAATCTACATTGGTACCATGAAAAATTGAACGGATTTATTGTTCTCATATCAACTTCTAAAGTCAATGATTATTGTGAGCATTAACTTTTTTTTTTGTGAGTTTAGCAGTGAATGAATCGAATCTTTTATCCTTACAGAATAAACAAGAGATTTGAGCCGTGAAGGACATTTGTGTCTTGATTAGGGTTTTTCGTTTGTTTTAGGATAGTATTGCTATTGAATTCGTTAAATTTTGACCTCTCACGATGGCAGTTATTTTAAGAAGTTTTCCAAAAAGAATGTGGAATTGTAATTGTAGTATAGATGTTTTGCATATAACAACGCCACTTCGAGTGTTCATCTAGATGTTAGACGTCCAAAAAGTTAGGTATCTTTAGTATCATTTTATCCTCTAAGCGCAACACCAAACCGTTATTTGCAAATGGGCAGTATTTTAAGACAACGGTCAAACTTACTTCGAATTTGGGTTCGAAATTCGATCTTTTGTTCTGAGAATGAATTGAAATAAATTTGAAAGTTCCTCACATAAATTTTGTAACGACAAGGAACATTCATTTTGGAGAAAGAAAAGAACACCTCATTACTGTCTTCCTTAGATGATTAATGTGTCAATATTGGCGCCGTAAGTTCTTATTTGTATGAGAAAAAATTGTTTGCACGCATTCAAAGAGGGGTTTTCTTACACAAAGTAGGATTGTTTCTTAAAGTTGGAGCTTTGTTAGTTATTAAAATATCCAATAGGAATAGTTAATCTAGATATTGGGAGTATTTGAGAATCTGATTCTAAAATCTTTATTTTTTCTATCTCCATTATTTAGCATCTCTTCGAGGTGACATCAGCCTGATTGTTGCCGCCTCTCGGATAATGAATATATCAGAATAATCAACAGATACATTGCTAGTGTTACCTCACATCCCATTGTTTTGATGCATTGAAATAAACTCCGGCTCTTGTGATATTTTGATCCAGAACAATGCAACATAAAAGGCCAAGCTTTCAGCATGACTGAGTTTCAATTTATCACATATTTCCTGAAAGATGAAGTGCCATCTTGTAAGTTTACCTTTACTTCGGTGAACTCCGAATAGCTTCTAAGCTTGAGCTGGCAAGCAATATTAACTTGGGATTGCTCTCTTCTAAGCTCGCCAGATGATATAAAAAGGAGCCTTCGCTCACCGCAATAATGAAGAGTAGTTTCTGCTAATTCCTGTTGCAGCATCCAATGGGAGATTCTGGAGTGGGAGGAGAAGAAACTTTGAAATGTAAAAGCGATCCTGCTACTTTTCTCGAGATTTAGAACAGACGTAACCAACGTATGTTCAAGCAAAAGTTGCCCAAAATCGACAATCAGCTAAATCTAACAGTTTGTAATCCATTAAACCAGTGATGCTTGAACGCAATCGTTTGGGAAATGAATGAAATGAAGTTAATGAAAAAAATTGTTTGCTAATTTCAAAAGAGAGAACAAGCATAATTAGATTCAGAATCTTACTGCTTCAGCAATTGTCTGTTTGGTATGCCATGCTTCTCCACACATAACATGTCAAGTTCATTACTTTAATAAATTGAGAATTAACAAATTTGAAAGAAATCATATCCTGCGGCTCAATTTAGCGCTAAGAAGAACATTTTACTAGAGTCAATCAGATTCAGGCATTTCTCCTATGAATAATGAACTGTATCTCAAAAAGTTTTAAAACACCTTTCCAAGCTGGATTTTTACCTTGTATTCCCACAAAGATCAATGCGAATCCATTTCACGGCAAAGAAGACCAACGGCGTTTTCTGTTAGTTTAGGATTGAAAAGTATTCGAAATCATACTCATTTCTCATATATTTCATGATAGTTGAAAGCTTGCTACCAATGTATGGAAGAAAGTTGATAGAGAGTGAGCCCTTTTTAGCCCAATCAATTGAAAAACAACAAACGGAGCTATTCATAATTTCCATAGATGATTGAATTAGAAAAAATGATAAACAATTTAGAGAACTGTAGATTAACGACTTGGAAAGAGAACCAAAAAGAATTATTGCTTGAAATTAGTTTTAAGGTACAGATTGTTATGAATAAGAAGTAACAAATGCTACTCATGCCTTTTCTAAATAGTTATTAGTTAATATATAAGAGTTCCTCCTCTTTCAAGATGTTTATAGGTCATACTTTTACTCTGAGTTAGATAACCAAATTCCCAGATCGATTATAGTTTCTCTTTGATGTTGAGATTGCTTTTTTGCTGATCTGATTATCGTTAATCATAGAGCACTGACTCACTCAGTGAGCAGGCATTTGCTTAATTATCAATATAAATAAGAAATTTCCAATTAAGAGTTACAGTCTCACTCAAAAGCAGATAAACAATCAAATAGGTTTCATAGATAGCTTCTGCTTCCTGTATACTACTCAGTTGAGATTTAGAAGCTCAAATCCTCTGTTTTAGATATCTGAACAGAGACTACTTGTTTTTACTTAGTCAATGGTCAGTATTTTCAGTACACAATAGCCAAATTTTTTCTAAATTCGATTTTTTTTGAGTTTAACGGACTCAATGATAATAATAATTTCAAATCTTCATCTCCTAAAGTTCCATAACTGACAAGGAAAACTCATTTTAGATGGATTCTATAAGAATTTTAAGAGAAATACTCCTTCGAAAGGCAAACAATACCTCCTGAGGCTTACTGTCCTCCTTGATGACCAATAATTTTTTAACATTTACTTCGCAATTTTATCTATAAACTAGAGAAGTCAAACGTACATGCACATGACACATGAATACAGTCAAAATTATTACTGGATAAAGTCGTTAGAAGCGAGGATTGATTCCTGAATTCGAAGGACCTCCAGATATTTAAAGAATCTAAATTCGAAAATAAATATAATCAGTATAATTATTGTGAGAATTTGAGAATTATGAAAGTTCCGGTTGTTATCTTCTTATTTGGGGCTGTTTTCCTCTGCGCAAATGCGTCTATCATTGAGCACATCTATAACAGCACCCATCTTCGAGGAAATGTGAAATTAAACACAGATAATGGCATCAAGCTCGGATATGACGGTTCATTGAGGTTCAAGAATCATCTAATCGATTTCCAAATTGCAAAGATTGGAGCAAATTTCAATGCGGCAGCAAGACCAGGCGCAAAGATAGGAAACACCACGAACGCCACAGTCGATTATTCTGGCTCTATTCACCTCTCAGGTGGAGGCAGCAAGCAGGCTGACATCGCTGTGAATGGAACAGCAAGACTAAAAGCAACATATAACAAGTCATCTTCAGAGAATGGAAGCTCAACTACCTACACTGCTAATTTCTCAAATAGCGCTAAATGGACAGCATCTGCTGGCGACAAAGAGGCAAAGGGAAAATCGCTTCATTCGCTCAGTGTGAACGGCACTAACTGCTACGGAGATGGTAAGGCTGGTGTCCACCAGAAATTCCGTGGCGCACAAGCAGTGGCTGGAACTTATAAGGATGGTAATGAATCCCACACCTTCGGTGTCCTTAAGTACGGAACTGCTGATGTCAAGAAGAAAATCTACATCAACCAAGGTCATGGCAACGATGTCACTGGGGGAGCTTTGCCTTCAGTAGGCTATAAAGGCATCGCTGGATTCAAGAAAACTGAGCACGTTCATTGGGATAACACCACCGTTAAATCCTTTAATAAAGGCGGTAGCCTTTTCGGCGGATTAATCTGGGCCGAAGGAAGCGATGACGGAAAGAACTATATCCACAAAATCAAACATGCCAAAAACGCTGATTTCGGACACAAGGGCGAGACAAGCGTGAATGGCGAATTGAAAGCAGTATATGGAGGAGTCGGAACAGTGGGTGAGATCGAGTCAGCTGATTTGAATGTCACTAAGGACCTTACATCCCTGACAGGCGGTTTGTTCAAAGCTGGCAACCTGCACTACGCTGGAGTCGTAAAGCATCACCCAAAAGAAGGTGATCGAGAAGAAATCGAGAAGGAAGTGGATATTATGAGAGAGAACCAAGCCTATGGACTCGCAGGAAGTAATGTTGAAGAAGTTGGCCATCATCACGACAAAATTAAGACTTTCGTGAAAGCTGATTGGGCAGCTGGAAAAGGCGTTGAGGCTAAAGCCAATGATGATGGTACAATTGATGTTGACTCTCATGGTGGTGTCGTCTGGAAGGCTGTCGGCGTCGACACCAAGCACAAGAAGCCTTGGCACAAGAAAGGCGGCTTTGGTTTCAATTCAACCTTTGAGATTGACCCTAATCAGAAAGCAATCAGAAACGTCCAGGTTCAGATCGATCAGGATGCGAAAGTGCTAGAGGAATTTAGAAACAAATTCCAAGGCATAGATATGATTGCCAGACAAATGTAAGTGATTCATAATTACCTAGACAATTGCGATTAAGCCCTAATATATCCGTAATACTAATAAGTGAGATATATGTATGCTGCAAGATTTCTGTTTACCCCCAGATTTTAATGAGATTAAAGAATGGCTTTTTATTCGTCACAACATCTATAGCAATTCCAAAGGATTCGATATAAGTAAATAATTAACTTGAAACATTTGAACCCAGAAAATGAAAATAATAACCTTCAAATTGTTGAAGAAAGGATCTGATACATTTGATTATTAGATCACAGCTCTAACAGAAACCATTAGCCAAACTGGAATATCACAGCTCTAATTGACTTCATTAAAGCATATCTCTAGAGGATAATATTAATCTTGACACTCACAATTATGATAATACTAAAATCCATTGATTTAAAGAACTGTATCATGTACAAAACACAATTTAACAAGAAAAGAATAGATTGTACTGGAAATATTACTAAATATGAACGATAAGTACTTGTGGTTTGAAAAAACGCTTAACTTTTAGAGTTATTGGCAAATATTCTACCCTACGAAATTTCTCACTGCGGAAAAGTGGTATTGGGAAGTGATTCATACTCTTGAGCTGGCTGAAGGTCAGCCTCCATAAAATCATCCTCGAGAACGACATTATATTCGAGACATTCCACTGTTTCGAACTTAGCTACCTTTTTCGGCGATTGAGAACGCATCTGGTCAAAGATCAATCGCTTCTGACTTCGACTAATCATCCTTTGAGTCAGATTCCATTGAGCGACACCTTCATCAGTGTTTTCGAAATTTGATTTATCAATCACTTTCTTCGGACTTCTTGGTTTCTGTCTGAATTGGGTATTTAATGCTTGTAACAATTTAGCTTTTGGAGTTTTGTCGCCCAGGCCTTTCGTGAGAATAGAGGTATCAGCGAGAGCTTTCGCTTCTTTTCTAAACCTCGCAAAATTCTCACTGACAGATCGCACGTCTGGCATCTTCGCAAGGAATTTTAAGAACGGAGTCAGCTTTTTGAGCTCTTTGTCTTTAGCCTGTCCTTGGAACTTTTTAACGATCAGGATATTATGAGGTTGGTTCTCTATATGTACGTCTGAATCCTGTTTGTCAGAAATACAGTTAATTCGAGAAGACAATAGCAAATGAATACATCAAGGAGGACTACATCAGAAGGAGGTCTCTCGAAGATAGACAACGTCTTTCGGTCTTTTTCCCGCGAGTAGTTTGGCACTGCTCTCGATGGAGGAAATATGTGAAATAATCTTTAATCCGCAGCGTCTTGAGCACTGCCTCAGCGTACTGAATCAATAAATATAAGCAACAAGTTATCCAGAGTAGATCACCTCTTTCAGGCTTGACGTATATAATGCAATCGTGTAGTGTTTTGACATTTCTTTAAGAAATGCTTTTAGGCCTGGTCTCTTCGCGATATGAACAGTAACGAAGCAGCCTTCTATTTGCACCTATCACCCAAAACGCTCTAACGCCATTTCTGAAAGAATTGATTACGCTGACTAGAGTTGTTGCGGTCTCAAATGCCTCCATTCGGCAATGAACGAGAGTTTCGTCAAGATCGAGGACGAGGAGCTTCTGTTGGGTTTTCAGAAAAGGGAAGAGTGTGGGACAATTACCTGTTTATCGTTAGGATTAAAGTATTGGTTTCTCATTGGTGAGTAGCCTAACTCTGCACAATTTTCCATAATCATTCTGACTGGAGCTAACACCCACTTCCAAAATTATTAAATAAGCTGTCCGATTTTGGTATTGCGTAATTATCAATGAGCACTGAAAATTATATTGTGATCAATAAACTGGCCATCAAATCACGTTGATTCACGAAATTAATTCTTGCGTTTATCTTATTTTCTTAAAGTCATTCTCTTTCTTCTCCTTTGTGCAAAATCTTTTAGTCTCTCATAACGAGGAAAGTAAAGAAACATCTCTCGCTTGTTTTAAGATGCTATTTTTTTACCCATCAACTTATTTGCTCAATTGATAGCTTGCTTTGAGAGACTTTGAAAAATGTGTAAAAATACCAATTTCTTCCGAATCTCTTTCTTTTCGAAACTAGGATGCTTAAAACGCGTTGTTATTGGACAATTCTTTAAAGCTATGAAGGAATGTGAGAAAACCCTTAAATGAACTTTCGTAAAAACAGGCCTCATATTCCGAATTTTCATTCGCACTGAAAATTCTCGATGATTTTTCGACAGTAAATTTATTAGACCGGTATTCGAATTTCCTAATGCGAACTCCCTCAGCATCCTAAAATATATATACTGACTCCGTAGAACAAATAGAAGCTTACGGAATTGATCTCAGATATTTTAAGTTCAGAAAAGAGATTTGTTCTGTAATCTGATGTTTCTTTCGCAACTTCACCTAAAGATACTTAGTAAAAGATTAGTCTCACAGGACCATTGCCACAACAACTCATTTATATATGTGTTCTTGAAGAGCTTGCAATATCTAGCCTAACTTTGAGTGACACCAATGTCTATTGCCTAAGACAGAACTAATTTTTTTGGAGGTTTGCTTTCTTAGATAATCAATTTGTTTGAGTGAAATTAGAGGTATTTGGTGTGTGGGAAGAAGTTCTTAGGATAGTCCCAGACCGAGTTCAATATTAATTTTTCATAAATATATATGAATTGATTAGTGTGAAAAGAGCATCATAATGATCAATGAAGCTTATAATGAAATAAATTTTGTGGCCTTTTCAGCTATAGCATGAGAGATAATGCTCTTAGAGAAGTGGTTGTGATGGAAACGAGCAGCGCGTTAATTCCCATCTGCAGGAGGTACAATTTGACCTTTATTGTTCTCGGCGGCACGTTTACGCTTAATAACGTCTTTCAATGTGAGATACTCAACCACATTTCTGCCTGGAATATGGATTACAGCCACAGGTGGTGGCTTTATGGACATTGGTCTTCTGATGATATCTCCGATTACGACATCCTCTAATTCATCACCTCGACGAGTTCTCATGATTCTACCAGGACTGAGATTGTAATTCTCAATTTCGGGTGGAGGACGCATAATATTTTCTTGAGTCGCATCTTCATCAAGGCTAGGGAGTCCATAGGCTTTACCCAAAGAGAAATCTTCTGTGGCTGGAGGTCTACCAAGGAGGATTTTTGGAGGAGGTCTGATGGCGTCGCTAATGACGAGATTTTCTTGCTCATCGACTTCATCACCTGGACGGCTTCGCATTATTCTACCAGGACCGAGGTTGAAATTCTCAATGTCATCAGTGTTTGAAGGAATGATTTTTGGTGCAGGAGCAGGACGGATAACATCGCGAAGAGCTACGTATTCCTGAGCAGCATCTTCTAAGTTCTTTGGGTCGAATCCGAAGGCTTTGCCCAGCGAGAAATCCTCAGTAATTTCAGTAGGAGGTCTTCTCTCTGAAGAATCTCTGATTCTCTTAGTACCTCTTATGTATCTATCGACGCCAATCTCTCTGCTTGCTTGGACGCAGGCGAGAGTGACCAAGAACACAACCAGAAGTGCCTTTTGCATATTTTGTTGGTAGGAAATTGTGTAATTCCTAATCCAAAGGAGTAAATTAAAAAAAATGCCTCAGGATCACCCTAATTCAGTTTTCCCAGCATTCAAATCCTATCTCATTAATAGGCATAAAAAAGGCCTTAAGGCTAAAGATTTCCCTGTTTTTCATCGTCGTTCGAAAAAATGTGTGTTTTCATCACCCTTGTTCATTTTTTTTCAAAGTCATTCTCCATCAGTTTCTGATCACAGATACACAAGGATAAGTGATCCAAAAAATTGATTTGTCCTGTGGGCCTTGACGCTGAAGCCCCTTTTCCTTTCCCCCTTCTCATTTATAACTTCTCGTTCAGCAAATATCAAAGAAAGTTTTAGTAGTAAGTAAACTTTGTATTTCTTCATTATTGAGAGTTTCTCTAATAATGGGAGCCAAAGTGGCTCCTAAACACTCAAATATATATATTAAATGAGAGAATATAAGTTAAAAAACCTGGAAATACGAAATCTTAGCTTCTCTTATATAAATTCATTTAACTTTGTTATTAGTGTTTTTTGTGATTTTTTATAGAACGGCTTTACCAAGCCTCGATATAGTTGCCATAAAATTAAAAAAGTGAGGGTTAAAATATTCTGCTATTTGAAACATTATGCGAAAATTTATTACGAATTCTTTGCTCTTATCATCGCAATTCGGGCTTCTTCAGGGCTCACAGGCTGGGTCTTTTTAAACCAGTTACTCTCTCTGATTTGTTTTATTGAGGGTCTTTTCGATGGGTCTGGGTTGAGCATCAACTCCAGCAGTGCCTTGAGATCCTTGTTAAAATTGTCTGTTTTAATCCATTTCTTTTTCATCCAGTTTTGGGTCACTCTCCAATAACTCGTCCAATTACCTTTAAGGATCATATTGTAATTTTGATCGGTGTCTTTGGCGCATTTGAACGGATTAAATCCAGTCACGAAAATAAGCAAAAGTTTGCCCAATGCGAAGATATCCATCGGAATGCCGCGATACCCGTGTCCCTTGTGAAACTCAGGAGGGCAGATTCCAGGCGTCGTTATGGAGGACTGCTCGATAAAAACTCTTTCTCCTTTGGTATCACGGTGCTTTACGCTGTGTCCGAAGTCGGTGAGCACTAAATCGTAATTTTCATCTAATAGGATGTTTTCGATCTTAATGTCTCGATGACAATAGCCATTCTGGTGAAGATGCTCAACAGCATCTAGGACTTGACTGAAATAGTAACGAGCAACTCGTTCATCAAGCTTTTGTTTTTTGACAAAGTCTAATAAGTCTCCATTGGAATGGTACTTCAGAACCAACACATGATAGTATTCATCGGTTGGCGTGGTCTTTGACGTTTTATTTGGAGGGCTGCTGAAAAAAAATCTTGCGTTCTTGATTATTTCAGAGCATCTGAGGATATTCTTGTGATACTTCAACTGAAAAACATTCTTCTCATTGTCAAAGGATCCTCGGTAATCTGAAGCAGGGATTGCCTTGATCACAACCAGATTTGAGTTGTCTGGTGTATCAAAGATCGATGAGGCGAGGTAGACGGGATAAAGATGGTTCTGACCAAGCTCAGCCAACAAAATGTACTTGTCAACAATTCCAAGCGGCTGTTGGAAATTAAAACGTGACGCGATAGTAGGATTCACAGCAAGCGTCGAGCCGGTGGTTGAAGCGGCTGTTGACGTTGAGAGCGTTGGCATGGTGGTAGATGTTTTCGTTTCAGCAAACTTGGAGTTTTGGAATTTCGGAATCGCGATTGTTGAACTATTCATAAAAGGTGAAGTGACCATAGTGATAGGGTCATCAGGTTGGGAATAATGAATGAGGTTGGGAATGAGTTGCTTGTGAGAAAACAAATCCTTGGATGGTTGAGAAAGCGAGGCGGCGTAGAGGAAGGAAGGGTTGAGGAAGGCTGTGCTGTCGATCATAGTGCGTAGTCGTAGTAGCTTAAAAAATATAAATACTTTTTCAGGATTATTAAGTTCGTGTTTGACTCAAGATAGAGCTTTTGTCAGAATTTAAAATTAGCTAAGAGCGCATTTAAAAGCTTGTTTAATCTAAACTCAAGTTGAGTCTTTAGAAAAAACAGTAATAAACGCCAAAAACACGGAATCAGTCTTAAAGAACTTTAAAGAATTTAATTAAACTTGAAACTGATTCCCAGTTCGTGTTTTTTTCTCAGAGAACTGACAGATAACTCTAAAAATAGTGATTCATGTTTATGCTCTCCAGCCGAAGTTTAGCAGAAAACGAGGTAGTGTCAAGAGCAACGAGAGAGAATTAGAAAGATAGGAACTTCATTTGACGAGGAGAAAACGAATTTTCAAACAAATTTCGTTTGGAAGAGTGAGTCTGCGACTCTTATTTTGCGTCGCTAAGTTAATTAAAACTCTATCAACGTATTCACTGGCCTAATCCAGTATCCAGTCAATCGTATCACGGAAAACCAGCCGTTGACATTGGCTCGGGAAGTTGTATATAGGATGAGAAACCCCATCCACCCCCACAAGCGCCTTCCGATCTGAAGAAACTACTCAAGAAGGTGCTGATGAGTACCGAAATTGAGCTTAGTGGAAGGATAAGATTTCACTCGAAACTCTCATAGGTGTGTTTATATAAAAAAGTCATATATAGAAGGAAAATTTGTTTGTGAAAATTCAGTTAGGTTGGTCTTTTTTCGTGTTTTTTGCTATAGGGTAGTCGAAGCCCATGGATGACAGCTCCTAGATGAATATTCAGCTGAAATCAAGAGTAAGATATGGTTAGACAATTGAGTAACATTTGGAAGTCATCCATGCCAATGTTCATGAATTATAAACTTAGTCTTTTTTTCTCTATTGAGAAAATAACATCATTGTCGAGTTTAACTTGAATTTGTAACCATTCGGGCGTACACAAGCTTTGGTGAAATATGCCGATAGTGCAGTTACAAAATACAAAATAGCATTTTAAAGAAATAGTTGGGAACTCGATGGTGAGGTACTGAATGCTGATAGCTGTTGGCTATCAGCTGCTGAGGGGCTTTTAACATTTTTAGCAGTGTTCGGTGCCACTTTCACATGTATTAACTACTATCCATTCAAATAGTATATGGGATCACCCAACTTTATCGAGGCTCTCATTGATGAAATAGCGAACAGAAAGGAGATGAAACTATTTCCAATCTTATTACCTATTGCTTACTGGGACTAACAATAATACCGAATTATTGATGCTCTAACTATCGGACCTTTGAAATACTACGATTAAACGAGAATTCGAAATGTTTATATCGAAGGATTCTGAACTCGCGATTTAAATTTGAAAACTGTTTTACAAAAGTATCCATCCGTAAGAGCAAATAGACATTGATAAAATTAGCGACCCTGAGCTGAGTTCTTTCAACCCCATCACATCAAACCAGGCGGGTTCTTCGATAATTATTTACTTTAAATTGACAAAGTTTGCACTCCAGGCGAAATTGAGCCTGAACGTAATCATCAGTAAAGTAGCTTTGATAGTGTTGTACAATAATACAAGAAGAGGCTCTTTACTGTGGTAGACATACTAACTGACTACAATAAAACCAAAAGCTCTTCAGCAAAGATTAATATGATCCTTTGAGGGCTTCTTATGTTAGCCTTATCAATCATTTCAATTTCATCGATGATGCATCCATATTAATCACTTTTAGCCATTTTATCTTTACTTGAGTCTTTATCTCATCTTTAAGGTTTAGATATCTGAATCTTAATCAATATTCCAAGTGTACCTCTTTCCGCAAGCCTTTATTTTTGACTTTCTTTAAAATAAACAATTGGCTTCATTTTTCCGCTGGGTAGACTTGTCTGCTTCAAATTGGATCTTCTTTAGATTTTGGATTATTGTATTCTCACAGATACAGTCAATGCATTCATAGATAAATAAATAATGAATTTATTTCCCGCTCTAGACCTATAGCCAAGCAACGAACCATGAACAGACTCAAAAGATTCCCTCTTGATCTTGAAGGTTGCGCCTTCATTCATATTGTGAAGCTGAACCTTTTCGCCTTCGTTGGAAATCTTTATCAAGACCCAGATAATATTACTAATGAAAATACACTTATAATTTACAACTTCTCCACTTTCCAACAACTCCGTAGGGTGGACTTGAAAGACACTTCTGATTCTGGACTCTATTATAGCTACCAGCATAATTACCTAGGACGGCATGTTGGCAAAAACCTCTATCTTCTTAATCCAGCGCTTCCTACGAAGGCAATAGCCACACTAAAGCATAGTTACAACGTTGCAGTCTGCGATTTTCCAAAAAATGTAGACATTATTTGTACTGCTGACGAAGTGAAATATGTGTACTTATGGGATCCTGTAACATTTCTGAAACTCAAAAAAATCAAGCTACAAGAATCAAATTTGGGGTTTTGCAACTACTCTCTTAATTATATTGCCGATAAAGAGCTCATTCTTACCTTACAGCGCTTCCATATTGAAATAGTAAGCACGAAAACAGGAAAAACAGTTTATCAACAAGATATATCTTCAAAGGAAAGTATGAATTCTGCTCATTACTACCTTCCGAAGACAGGGGAAGTACTCTGGGTCTATACCAAGACCCAAGCGACCAAATTTATGAAATATAATCTCAAGGTGAACGATAAGTCAAGTTCGCTGACTCTCGAAGCAACCAATAAAGTTACGGTCCCTTTTTATGTCGATGTAGAAACATTAGAACTTGACGATCAGCAAATTCTTTGGAATACGACTATACCGATTGATCGTATATTTCGAATGGATCCGTATACTTTCGAATATAAGCTTCTCGAAGTTTCGAGATATAAGGAGCGGCCAAACTATGAAGAAAAAGGAACCGTACTCTTTGTCATGAAGAAACTTGTTTTCTTGTTTGAGCAAGATGTTCCGACAGTTTATATTTTGGATGGACCCAGAAAATCTCAAGGTGAATCTCATTCTTGTAACCTTGTGTGATAATTTCGAAAAAGATTGAGCATGCAGGAAGGGAAAGCCAGCAAGTGGAATAGGTTTCAATGAATTCAAATATTGCAAGAGAATAAAATAATTTCTTCGTCTTCTCCAACATCTCTTAATTAAGAGTTAGATTCGAGTTGTATAACCACAGCAAAACACAGCGCATGATGATAAAGAGAAGGAAAACTTCTTGCCTTATCTGGTATGTGTATTAATTTGAAGTTGTGATGAATAATTGAATTATAATCTAATGATAATTAGTACAAGCTGACAACTGCTAACTTGAGTAACTCAATGAAGAAATATCAGATATTGATATTCTATCCGATCTCTCAATATCAGAATTCTTTATTACAAGCAATTAGAAGTAGTATGATAGGTGGAAAATTTTATGAGAAGTTCAGAAGACTCGCCCACAATGCTCGTGGATTTTGGTGTCGACTGAGCAAATAAATACATTAATGAAAGAATAATTACAGTTAGTTTGCTTGCTGTCTAATGAATAGCTAGTTTGCTATCTGAAAGTTAAAAAGTGATCAATTGGATACAAATGGTAGATGTAAATTGTCTATTTTCTGCTATGCCTCTTTTCTATGGGTGCTTTTTGATTATAACGAAAAATGGAAGTAAAAGGCACAAATATCAGCATATTGAATCTATCCTTGGATTTTATTGATACTATCGCTGTTCCTTCGTCTTATCACCTTTCATCTTGCTAGGAGCAGTCTTCCATAGGATCAGCAGAGTACTCCTTCTGTGCATAATTTAACTTGAATATAAGTTAAATTGCCGAAAACACGAACACAGAACCAACGTTCAGCTAACCAAACAATTTACTAGGACCTCTAGATCATTTGATTTTACACTGAGTCTATGCTCATTGCCGCGTTATCACAATAATGACATTGAATAATTAGATCTACCAGATTTATTATCTTGCTCAAAATTTAGTTTTTGACTTGTGTGAATTTATTCGGAGACCATCACTCATATCTCATCAATACGGAAATTATGGGTGGACTTAACCTCTTTTATTAAATTCCTCTTCATAGTGCATTTTGCAGATGAAAGAATTAGAGTTGTTTTCACAGCTCTCGTATGGAGATATGATTTAGAAATTTTATATAAAACAGATGAGCCTTTAATAACTCAGCGGATAAACTGTTATCAACAGCTTAAGATTTACAGAACACGCTTTCTCTACTTCCTTGTGAAGTAGAAGAGCTTATGAGAGGAGCACTAGCAGACTCTGAAGTCTTTCTTGCTCTGCTAAGAACGATTGAGATTCGAAAGAGAGCTGTTGAAGGACAAGAATCCTCTAATTGATTCACATGGCTCCCATCCACAAAATTGGTCTTTACCGGAATCATCCTTTAATTCTGCCATCCTCAGATAATACCTTGGATATATATCCAAGGATAAAAGAAGCTCACGAATTCTATGAGGGCCACCCCTCAGGTTTCTTTCCAACTTTAAGGGGTTTTCAATTAGAGTTCTCATTTGCTTCAAAGAAAAAAAAAGCGGGATTTGAGTATAAGACTGAGATCAGCAGCACCCATTTTGTTCTAATTGCGTTGGATAAACTTCTACTTCTTAATAAAAGTAATCATCAACAAATTTACTTCATAATTTCAGAGTTTAGAGAAATAGGTCAACATGGCTGGTGACCCTGCGGAAATTATTCCATTAACTCTCTTGAGAAATTCAATTTATTTATTACTTAATAAAATTTTTTTTAATTATCTGCACGATAATAGCTGCCTTTTTAGACTCCTGCGAAAGTTTAATGTGCAATCTAACGACGATTTTTCCGAAGAGTAGCAAAAAATCCTCATGCTTACTCAATCTCTCACCAAATACTTAGAAAACTAAAAACTCATAACTTTTGGAACTGATACCTGATATTTTTTTTTGGTGATTAGAATTGCTATTGAAATAATTCAACCTTCATTCTTTCCTACTCTTTTTAATTGCTCTGCTTTTCAACTGGAGACAAGAAAATTTGCAAAATAGAAAGAAGAAAGAAAACTGCTTGTTCAACTTATCATAAGAACTTAATATTGGCTTTAACAAAATTGAATCAAGTCTGTTGAGCTTTATTTCAGTATCTTCTACAGCGCAATAAAAATTTAATCCCACTATTTCAAACGAATACGATCTCAGCTGGTATTTATTAAATAGACTAAAGATCATTCATGAAAACTAAATTTTTTTTTAATTATGCGGACCCGCTTACCAATCCAATGAAGTTCCAACTCGCAGTTTTAATCGCCTGGACGATCTTTTCAATCCAGCTCCAGGAATCTCTCGCTCAGGGGATATCCCACATCCAATCTCAGTCCGCAACCTTTCTACCTTCGCTAAAAAAGAGCAATTCTTTCGAAAATATCTCCAAGGATGGCCAGCCGGGTGATCCACATGAACGAAAGCTGTCTTCGCTGACCTCTACATTTAATGTTTCATCAGATTACAACGTTTTCATTATAACTTTCTCTCAAAACATCACACTTGAGAGCGTGAATGAAACTTTGTTTGATGTTGAATTACCGCCTTACACGAATAATGTAGAATACAACTTCTCAGTTATCAAGCTGGCTGACAACCAATCCGTTGAGATCGACGTGTATTACATAAAAACTGTCGCTCGCCAAACGATTACTATCACTTTCTATCATAATAATTCTTTCGAAGATGCAGATCCGAACGATCCGGTGTTTACTACCATATCAACAGAGATCCTCTTCAAGCTAAGTCCATCCGCAACCGCAGTTGACACAGCCCTGCGCACAGGAATCAATATTTCGTTTGGAGTCTTAATGTTCGGGCTATTTGTCTGTTTCTTCACAAAGGAGCGAGCAACGCTCCTCTGGAACAACCTTGACTTCATGCAGATGATGTTCATCCTTTTTTTCGCGGGAACCGAACTCCCCTGGAATCTGAGAGCGATCATCATCGGGTTGTCGGTTTCAGCGCTCCATTTTCTCCCCAATGCGTTCCACAGCCTTGCATATCCTGTGGACGCCTCAACGACTTATATCGCCAATCCAAGCTGGGATTCGTTTATTTTCTGCTTTTGGCCTTGGTTCATGATTGCTCTGATTACTGGCACCTTTCAAGCGATAATTTATATTACATATCGAGCGACAAACTCACATCCAAGCAGTCAGGTGAAGGTGATACCATTCCTACACTTGGTTCATTGGTCTGGACTTCTCAGACTATTTTTTGCTGGTTTTCTGGCGATTTCTTTCGCTGCGGTCTCACAATTTGCATCGATTAGTAGTGATGCCATTGAAATTGCTGGCGCTGTGATGGGGTTCATCGTCCTCGTTGGGTTTTTTGCGATCACGCTGATTTTGGTGAGAGTTATGCGTGTTGATAAGCATAAGCTCCGACATGATACTGAATACAGGGCGCGGTTTATTGTCCTATACGAAGGTTTAAAGCTTCGCAAGACGATAACGAAATACTGGAATTTCATTGACTTGGCCCGAAAATTTTTAATAGCCCTGATCGTGGGTGCCTTGCACAATTTCCCATATATACAAATGTCGATATTGATCATTCAAAACGTCGTCTACCTGACTATATTCTCCATCTACCGCCCTTACTTGGCAACAAAACACAATGGTCTCACGATACTGAGAGAGGTCTTCACAATACCAGTTTACGCGCTCGTATTAGCCTTCGCAGTTGATGATAAAACTGGTTTATTGGGTAATAACCGAGTTTTTACAGGTTGGGCTATAGCACTATTCATAACACTTATATATTGCCTTCACGCTATTTGGTTTGTAATTGACGCGCTTCTGAGCATCAAGAAAAAACCTGAAGTGAAAGGTGAGGAAGAGGAAGATGATCCTACTCCCCAATTACCAACAATCAAAGTCCATGACAGCGCGGATATGACTATCAATCCTAATCAATCTATTGAGCACCTGATGAACAACGAAGCAAAGCTAACCAGAAACAACTCTCAAGTTATCATGCTCCCTACTGATGTACAGGGAATGATGGATAGTGTGGGCTCACATTACAGCAAAAAACCAATGCCAGCTCCGAAGAGGAATTCCTTCGTTACTGATGATGAGACTCCCGACAACAATAATAAACCCGCAGGGAAGTCGAGATCCCAAATGGAATTAACTCCAGCGCTGACTAAAACGATATCACATGATGAGAGTCTTCCTCAAAGTAAGCAGTATTTACACACGCCTGGGATTTCATCAGGAAACACCTCACATGCAGCTTGGAGAAACAACTCGCATGTCCAGCACTATACAACAAATGAACCAACCGATTCAACACAGGATTGCACCAATGGTTCTCATAAAAGTGTATTGGTATTCCATAAAAAAGGCAGGCCTAATCAGAACAAAAAATTGGTCGTAAAAGAAATTTGGTGAGGACGTGCATGATAATTATTATTGAGAGAAAAAGGATTTGAATGCGCTCATATTTTCATTTCATAGATGAGAGCGATGATTTTTTTTTTTGTTAGCGATTTTTTTGGTTGTATTAAATTGCTTTGATTAGATTGGTGGTTTGATCTGTAAGCTCAAATCAAGTTTGAGTGGTATTATATTAACGCGATGTGTATTATTACCTGCTTCATTTACAGTTTCATTGATGATGTTGTACGAATAAAAGCCAATCTATATTAATTCGAAAAGAGAGTTCTTCATAGTAAGATGTAAATATATTTGGAATCACTCTCTCTTTCTAACGAAATTATTTTTCCTGACCAACGCAAGAGGTTGTTTCACTCATTGACATCTACGTGAGTCTGTGCGAATCATTCTGGATAACGACTGTTCTGACATTTGAAAATGCGTTAAAGGGTGAACATCTGATGACCGTATTTAATTGCTGCTATCCATCTCAGGATTGGTTTATTTTCCCTACTCTTCCAATGAAAATTAACACAATTCTTAGCCTCAAATGCACCAAGTATACAATTCGATGGGGATTATATGAATGTGCCGGACAATCACGCATTTTATTATTATAAGATTTTTTTTGGATTGCTTTAGTTCAAGTAATGCCAATCAATGATATTCGTACTTCTGACTAAGTTCGAAGGCACTTTTGTTTTTCCTTCTCTCAGGTTTTATTTGTAGATCGACAAAGTTTTCCTGAGTTAAGCTCTCGCAATTAAAAAGATTAATTTCATGCTTTCTTTGGGATTCGACCTTATTCAACTTGCTGCAGATAACAGTAGCCATGTCATTTCCTTCGTTGAAGGGGCTAGTACAGAAGAGAGAAAACTTGTTTATAGCATCGTCGCTGGCATGAACGTAGTCTCTTTATTGGGATCATTATTCAGTATCGGTGCATCCTATCTCCTCAGTGACACTAAAAACTCTTTCGACAAAATGATTTTTGGACTCGCTAGCATGGACCTCATATATAACGCTATCTCACTCTTCCAAGCCACCTCAAAGCAAGGCGAATTCTTCTGTAGTTGCTCCTCATTCGCAATGATCTTTGGATGGATTGGCTCGCTATTTTGGACTTGCTGCTTCGCACATTTCATCTACAAACTCCTGAAAAACACAGAAAACGAACTCCCTTCTCCACCAATCAAAAACTATACGACCATTTCAATTTTGATCGGGTTCATCTTCGGAGTATTAGCAGTTATCACAAATTTTGATCAAATTGACAAAGAAACTCAGTTTTGTGCTCATCAAACTTCCGAAAGAACTGGCCCAGCTGCTTATTCCGACTTAGTGATCTTGGTTATTCCAACGATTTCCTCAGTCATGTATTGTATAACTTCCTACGTCTTAATCATCCGCAAAATTAAGAAAATGGCAGGAACGATTCATATAGAATTGCTCGCTTATCCTCTCATTCTCATCATCTGTTATTTTCCTTACCTGCTACTTGGAGTCTACATACTGTTTAACAAAGATTACACCGTTGGCTTTTGGTCGCTCCTATGTACGGATATATTGTTTAACTCTCAAGGACTCTTGAACGCGTTTACCTATGGCTACTCTCAGCGTGTACGAAACACTATCAAAGGGAAATGCTGCCGCAGAAAAAATTATAGTGTTACTTCCTCTCGAATCTATGACCCACTCTCTATGGAAAATGATGGCATTTGAGCTTTTTTACCTAGAAGAAAATAAATTTTTTTTAGTACAGAAAAAGCGTGCTAATTTTCTTGTCGATCAATTTTCAATAATTGATTTCTTAAAATCCTGTAAAAAATTGATGATGTTGAGGATCTTTTCATTTCATAAAATCCTTCCAAAAAAATATAATCTCATCTTCACTTATTCCTCGTTTCTCTTGAGATAATTAGAAATTGCATCAATGAGTTAATTAATTTGATCGAGAAAAGTGAATGCTTAAGTTGAGTTTCTTTTTACGAGGAAAATTAGATTAGGTAAGAGAGATGAATAATTTTACAGAATTTTTGGGCTTTAATCACTATCTATTTAAAATAATACACCAAATACTATTAGTACAACTTTGCTATTCTATCAAATCCATAAACTCATGTATTTTTAAATATTGTCTCCTTCTTTCCATGCGTTCTTTGGTTTTGTATCTTTCCATCACTATGAGTACTTTTTCAGCGCCTTCTTGGAGAAGAAAATCCTCATCTGAGTCCCAACACACTTTTGTATTCCCATCCAAATAAGCTCGAAGGTCATCAAAATTCTCAGAACATTTTTTAAATAATTCTCTTATCTCAGCTTTCTGCTTCCCATATTTTTCGGCAATAATATCCAATTCTGACTTTGGAGGGGTTGGATATTTTGGATTTGATTTTGTTTCAATAGATTTCTTATTTTGTAGCTTATCAGGAGTCTGTTGTTTCTCTATCTGTACAGGCGAAAGTTTCTTAGTTAATTTTTCTATTGTAGCTAGTGGAAGTCTACTTCTCACTGACGGTCGCTCTGTTTTAGGAATCGGTTTGTTAAGTTTTTCATTGCTAAGAGTAGTTGCTTTTTCTTCCTGTATTTCTTCTCGATCGCCAAGCACAAAAGGTACTTCTTTTGTTTTCCTCTTCAAGAGACTTTCTACTGTGATTTCATTGAGGTCCCAGTCATCTGGACTGGGTTTATGAAGTTCCGCCAAGTACGACTTGGTCCAATCATCCAGTCCTTCCCTAATGTCGAGATACGCCGATGATGATCTCTGACCGATACTTTCTTTGATTGAAGGTGCGTTTGGTTTCTTAATGGGCAATTCGGCATTAAACTGTGAATTTCGAGGGAAATTAGGTTTTCTCTTTGCTTCCTGAACCGTTTTTTCAAATTTTTTGCCACTTTGCTGCGTTGGATTGACTTGAGTCCTGTTTTCTTTACGCTGGAATTTTTTTACATGAGATGAAGATGATTTCAGTCTGAAAGTAGGTAGCGGAGCTTCGTTGCTATCGATATTATTTGATGTATTTGCAGAGAGTGGCTTCCGATCTACACACACATAGACAATCTCCTCTACGGTATTAGTTAGCAACACTAAGCATGAAAAATCGTATACCAGGCAGATAATCCTCAATTTGCATGTTTCTTGAGTGCCAAAGAAATATTTATCTGATACCTTTCGAAATTTTAATTATTCGCACACTTAAAATTTCAAAAAACGAGCCGAATAGCTGTACATTATATACTCATCTTAGATAACCCATGCTGAAGAGAGAGAGTAAAAAAAATGCTGCAAATCTAATATGATGCAAGATTATAAATCCTCATATTTTGACGCACAGTGTATTTATTTTTTGGCATATAGATTCTTGTTGATAAATCAGTTGCATAGATATTATTGATTCCTAATGTGCTCTAGTAAAACGTATACAGTAGTTACTAAGTGTGATTTTCTTTTAGTTTCCAAAGAAAAATTAGTAATCAACTAGTTTAAACCTTGCTTTTCTGAAGTCAGATTTTCTTGAAAAACTGCTTCGTTTCTAATCAGCGGTCCGGGCCATATAATCGCTTGTGCTGGATGATATATATCTGTGTCAGGGACGTACCATTGAGTTCTAGGGTTTCCATGGAAATTTCGGGCCTTATTGACAATATAAGGGTCTAAATAATCATTCCCTTTATAGTAGCTTTTCGTTGGTGAAACTGGCTTTTCCTGGTTTTCAGACTCTTTTCTATGTTCAAACTTGAGAGTTCTCCTACACCACGGCCCAAGCAAAGCATTTTCTCGCTTTTCCTCAACTACCTTCGGTGGCTCTGTCAGATTGGCCAAAGGTTTAGCCTGCTCTTCTTGAAGTTTTGAAGGAAACATAAATTTAGAGAGATCATCTTTCTTTGTGCTCATATTGAGATAATTTTCATTTAAGTGATAGAGACTCAGATCAGCGTTCCTTTTCGTAGTCTGATTTGAAGATTCATGAGAGGGAGCAAGCTGGTTTTTTAAATTCTGTAGGTCACTGCTAGTGAGAGACTCAGCACTTCCCGGGAACCCTAATTTTTTATTCACCTTCACTCTCACCTTGCTTTTTTTCATCGGAGTTATCATATCATCTTGGACGAAAATGTCCTCAAATCCTTTGACTTGGCTCGGAGAGCCAAAAGCCATTGCATTCCTCGATGAATACGGAGTAGGTGTTTTGAATTTATTGAGGTCGTTGATATCAATGGATCCAAGAAGGTTCGTGGTTATCAATTTATCAGGAAAGAGCATCTAAAAGATCGGATAAAGCAATTTTTCTCAAGGTTTTATTTACTTCCTTCGTTGGTGTAGTGGTATGGATGATAAAATGATCGAGTTTAGATCCACTGCCTATGCTCAGCCCTCGGGAATGTCCGTATGGACTCGATTTTTTCACCTCCTATTATAATTTCCAAATCCTTTTGTTTAACACGATGAGAGAAGTAAATACTGTTTTTGGTAAATTAGACTCCCAATTCCTAGTGTTTGTATTATACGCGGTCGCGGCGACCGTAAGCTTATGATCCTTTTTTACAAAATTATAAGCTTTTTCTAAAAAGATTTAATAGTGTGGTTACAGGAAGAGGATTATCGTTGGCTGATAGCTCAGTTAATTCCATTCTCGCATCATTATTATATTTTCTCGGTGGAGTTACATAGTCCAATCTCAAGTCTAAGTCTTGGCCTATCTGTTTCTTTCCACTTGATAAGCTCTCTTCCTTGTATGTGCGGCCTATTGTGGAATAATCACTGGCTTTTGACTGGAATTTCAAATGCAACTGACCTCGCTCATTAAGAAATGCTGAGTTTACTTCTTCTTGACGCAAATCAGGTTGGTATCCTGGATAGTTTCCTCTATTCATCTTCAGAGCTCGCGCAAAAACGAATATTAAATAAATAAGTTTTTATTCACAACTTTTATTTATTGCTTCACTCATAAAGAATGCGATGTCGATAGTGCACCCGCTTCATTGGCATTGTATTCTTTATGAACGAGTAAATGCCATAAGAAAATTAATAGTTTCTCTTTAATTCTAATGCCTAGCTACACAGTAGTTTGCTTGGTGATTTTTTTGAACTTTCCAAAGTTCGTATATAAATCCAGAGGAGGACTACACAAAAAGCTTAGTGTTAATATCTGACCAACAACTAAACAATACAAATATGGTTTGAATTGTGAAAAGAACGCATAAAGTTCGAAAAACGCCCAACCAACCAGCTCTTTTCACTTCTTTCTCACCGCAACGAGCACGCTTATCTGTATCTAGGAAGGGAGATTTGGTTTCTTCTCTTCCAGTTGGCGAGTTGGGATGGTCTTCTCTTGGCGTCCTTACCTCCCTTGACTCTCAATCCTCTGCCCTTCTTGCCAGCAGCGGTCAATCCTAATCATCAAAAAAATACGCATTAGCCCAATGCCACGAAATTAAAGGGATGCAAAGCAATGAAAAGGGGATAACGGAGAGAAAGACAGATATAATAGCAGAAATGTTCATACCTCTAAGTTCTCTTCTCTTGTGGACTGGCTTGGCGATCCAGTTAAGTCTTGGGTCGTTTCTAATGGCGTTGTGGTGTGGGTCAACGAGGATGATTTCGTAGAATTTGTAAGTGGCGTCTTGGGCAACCCAGTAAGAGTTGAGGACTCTCAATGCACCAAGTCTTCTACCGACTCTTTCTTCAGCAACGGAACGGTTGTTTCT
>ENA-UOTZ01000724-UOTZ01000724.1-compost-metagenome-genome-assembly--contig:-NODE-724-length-26807-cov-16.325215_pt1 | contig 26807 bp, 22 predicted proteins | sample MGYA00238144_ERZ746983 | MGnify/ENA primary metagenome ERZ746983 (study PRJEB28759, sample SAMN06268863) | compost metagenome | isolation source: single cell | place: USA: California, Emeryville, Joint... | reverse complement strand
TGAAGGTAACTTTGCGCTCAAGCATACTAATGATGCTGAGGTCCTCTTCGGAAGTAAACCCTATTGAAAAACAAGCACACAAGATGATTATCGAGTCAATAGGTATTGTTTTACTCTCAGGATATCTCACTTTGTATAAGTTCTTAGACAAATAGATGCAAAAGACCGTTCTGCACCATTGAACTGTGAGATAGAGATTTTGACTGACACGTTGGAGTTCTTTTTCTCGAGAGCTGACGTTGTTGAGGCACTTCAGCAGCTATAAAATGATAGAAGTTCAGTTTCTTGATGAAAGAATGCCAAGGCAACCTCGAGAGCGTTTTCTTCAGTAATCTCACGCAAGTCATGGTTCAGCAATTTAGTAACAAAGGAGGCTTGACTGACAAATGCGAGGAAAGTCTTCTTCCAGCTTTTAGTATAGGCATCTAGAAGTGAAGAGTGTCAAATATTGGTTTCTCCAATCAAAGCTCTTACTCTCTCCGACGGGAACTCGTGCTGGAAGAAGTTTAAATGCCACGCAGAAAGGAGCAAAGAATTCATCGTATTTATCAGGAATATTGTGAAGGAACTTGAGACTCTCGAGGTCAGTACGGGTAAACACGTCTCCAAGCGTATCGATAAGCTTCTCGGTGTTCAAATCGAGCCATTGACCTTTAATCTCAGGTAATTGCAGAATAACAAGATTCTTGATGAGCAGAGTCGCGTCTTCTGATGAGAACTGAGCAAAGCGATTAGATACATAAACACATTGCAAATTTACAATCATATTCTCGATAGATTTCTCCTCATCGACGATTCTCTCAGCCATGTGCATCAGAGCTCCTTGGTTGAAGTTTCTTGAAACTGTTCGGATTTGCAGCACTTCTTGAAGGGTCAGGAATTGCAAAATGCACTGGTGGATATAGGAGTTAGTAAAGAGGGTATTCGCTGGAGGTTTACTTCATCGAGGCATTCCGGAGAAAAAACTTCGTTACGAAGGCGGATGTAGGAGGGTTTGAGTCTCTTAGGCTTTTCGATGACTTCAGTCTTCGTGGGAGAGACCTCCTGGCGGATGGTAGTGCGAGAAGGGGATACGAATGGGATGGGTTCTTCCTCGTCGAATCGCGGTTGGACCTGCTGTTTCGTGGCTTTCCGCTTGCTTTGGATTTGCTGAGTGAGAGCGTTCAATTGCAAGACTGTTTCAGGACTAAGACGATTGCTCTTGTTCCTGTAGATTTCCTGTTGGAGAGTTTTCAGGACGTCTTTGTAGTCAAAATCCATTGTTATACGTCGATCCTTTAAAGTTATCAATTAATTTCTGTTAAATGTTAAAAGACCTTTTATTGTAATTATTATTTAATGTATTAACGTTTGAAGCAGCTGAAATAAATTCCGGTTAAACTTTCTTACAGCTATAGAATGGACAATAAAGAAAAAACCTCAATTAACTTTTTTATGAGATCATACAAACCTTGTGATTTGAAAAACTAAGGAAATAGAAGTATTATTTTAGAGGAGGAGGAAACTCATGAAAATTAGTATTTACAGTGGTTTCAGATTTTGCTAGGCATCTAATTCACAAGAGTCAAAAATTGAGTCTGTTATTAATACATAGACAGCTTTCTAAGGCCTTCAGTGAAGTCATCATTAACTTAATGATTCTAGCATACCGCGCGTAAATCTCGAACAAACTAAAGTTCAAAACGCTTTTTTTTTTGACTCTGAGACTGTACATAAAATCCATTTGTGTCAATATGAAAATCTCAAAACACAACGTTCATGAATTATGAATCAAGCACTAGCTATGCCCAAATATTTATTTGACTTGAAACTAATCCGTAATAAATACATTATGCGAATTGAATTTATTCGGCTTTTGGCTCTTCTGCGCCTTCTTTCTTCTCACCTTCACCCTCCTCCTTCTTCTCGGCTTCACCACCTTCTTCCTTATGTGGCTCAGCTTGCTGTGGCTCTTCATGGTCTAACATACACGATATCACACCTGCATATTTCAAATTTTATTACGCTCTTCTGCCTTCTTTTCAGGCTCTTCTTCTTTCTTTTCAGGTTCTGCTTTAACGTCCTTCTTAGCATCTTTTCCGGTTTTTGGAGGTTCAGCTTTCGTTCCCTTTCCTGGTTTATGAAGGTCTTTCGCCCCGGGTCTTGTTGGAGCAGTATCCTTAGCTGATGAGCCAGTAGCGCCGGAAGTTCCTGGTCTTCTCACACCACTGGTTTTCTTTTCTTCTTCATCTAAAGCAAGTTCAATCCTGTGTAAAATACAATGCTATGTACGTGGTGCTCCTGCTTTTGCTCCTACTCCAGTTGTCTTTCCACCTTTAAATTCAATCACGTTTTACTCAAAGACAGCGAAAAATACCAATAGGACGAGCACCAGGCTTTGTTGCAGCTGGTTGGGAGGCTTTTAGTTGCTCGATGATTCTGTTAAGATTCTGAATAGCGTGTTTTAATGTGACTATCTCCAGTTCTTTGCTTTTCTCAGACTCTTCGAGCTGTTGGATGCGTTCCTCATAAGGTTTGATCTTTTGGAGGAAAAAAGTTTCAAGATCTTCCATGGTGGGATTTTTCCTTGAATAGATATTTATTTCTTTTTTTTGAATTTGATTCAAGTCGAAGCTACGTATATAGCTTTAAAAAGTTCAAATCGAAATTTTGATTCAGCACTGAATCAGCTGAATTGATGCTTAATTGCTTCAAGAGCAAAAACCTTTTGTCAGGTCTTACTGGTGCCTTTGTTGAGATTGATCTGTTCTGGTTATATAAGGAAGAAATTCTTCTCATAGGAATGCAGTCAAGTAGTTTGTCTGCATTATGTTTTTTGCGAAAGTTTTCAATTCGAGTGGAAATTGCTCTTGGTTTGGGTGGAATGTTGTGTGCTAATGAGGTCGGTTCAACAAATTTAAGAATGCAGTGTAAATACCTTGAAAAAAGTATTAAAAAAATTCAAATCACGATATCATACAGCATAATATCCTGAAAATTACCACAAAATCGAATTTTTTGGTACTAAACCCACATCAAGTTGGTAGGCTCAGAAGTAGTAGTATATAAAGAAACCTTAATGACTGATTCTAATTGATTTTTCATCATTAGTTCTTGGTGGAAGTTTAGTTACTTCACTCTGTCATTTGTATACCCGCGACGATGTCCCATTATATCAGTGACGGCACTCTCAAGTTCAAAAATATGATTGATTGCTGAAGAGAAATCATACTCTAGCATCACAAAGACAAATTGTTCTAAATTTCAATTGGAGATTCAGATATTAGATGCTGGTAGTTACTGACTCCATTTGCAGTTACTTAAAAAAGTATTCTCCTCAAATCCACCTAAAACTTTTCAAGAACTCCTTAAATTGTTTCTAAAAATAACAAAAAAACTTATGATAAGCAATTTCCATCGCAATAATCAGATGTGCACTCTCCAGACCATCACCTGGGTAGGACTGCACGCATTTTTTCCTTCCAATTTTCACAAAACCTTTTGAAAAAAGTCCGATTCACACCATAAAATTTTAATTCATACTCCTTAAAATGATTCAGGTTCGCAATGATCAAAATTAAGCAAAAATTTGATCACGATTAAATAAGAATTATTTTAAAATTTACTTTGAACGGGACCAATGGAGAAAGAATACGGCTGCGATCATTACAAGAAAAAATGCGAATTACTCGCTCCTTGCTGCAACACCTGGTACATGTGCAGACACTGCCATAACGAGAACTACAAGGGACCAGAGGGTCCTGGCTGCACAGTAGAACAGCTTCCACGCACAAAGGTAACAAAAGTCCGATGTCTTTTATGCAAAACAGAGCAAGAACCGTCTTCCAAATGCACCAATTGCGGCGAAACATTTGCTCGATACTATTGCAGTAAATGCGTGTTTTATGACGATTCTCCCGACAAAGATATCTTCCATTGTGACGATTGTGGTATGTGTCGGGTGGGTAAGAAAGAAGACAGCCAACATTGCTTTAACTGCGGACTTTGTATCAACAAATTGTCGCAGGATAAGCACCAATGCATGGAAATACGCGGGCAGAATTGTCCGATTTGTCTGGAATCGCTTTTTGAGTCTGTAAAGCCATACATTCAGCTCATGAGATGTCGGCATTGGATCCATGTGGAGTGTTTCGACGGCTATTGTCATAGCATAGGGATAAGTAGATGTCCTATTTGTGGAACCAGTTTGGTTGTAATGAAAAAAAGTGATATCGAAATATTGGATATGATAGTAGAGGAAGCAAAGGAACAACTACCTCCTGAGTTGAAAGGAAAGAAGGTTGATATTGTTTGTCTGGATTGTTTGGAGAAAAGCGAAGGTGTTGAGTTTAGTCTGATAGCAATGAAGTGTGCAAACTGTGGATCGTATAATACGAGGCAATAACTGGAATAAGTGAACGCTGGTGAGTGCTGCTATCAAATTGAAATGTAATTTTTAAGCTAACTTTTTTTGAACGTCATTCTACATCTGAGTATTATTATTGTGCTCCTTGCTTCCATCATAACGCGAATAGTTCTATTATATAAAGGTAGGAGAAGGTAGGAATTGTTTTATATTATCAAGACAAATCGTGTCGGGAAACGAATATATGAAAATTTTCTCTCAGTTGATATTCATTTGACCCATAGAAAGCTATATTTTGCAGCCTAATATAGTGTCTTTTTATGCTTTATTGGGAACATAAATTTAGGCGAATGATTTTTAGTTTCTTAGAATCTTCAAATGCTTTTTTTTAGTTTAACAGAGTATTTAAAATCATCAATTCAGTTCTGCCAAGTATTTTGTTTATTGTGAATTTACTTTGTCGTAGGCAGAATCTGCTTTCTTTGAAGAAAGTAAATGTTTACTTATTAGAAATTACCAGTCTTTTGCTGGAGTCAAAATTTAACGTTTTTGTATTAGTTAGAGTCTACACTCTTTATTAATATATTAGAAGAAGTTATTATCATCAATTTGTTTCAGATATTACCGCAAAATGTTGTATTGCTTATTGCTTTTCACTTACAGTCATTACCACTACCTGCTCAAGAATTGAAAAATTATCATCGTGAATCCATTTCATTATTTTACCAGTACAATGATTTTCCTGTTTTGCTTTAAGAACACAAAATAGTACCATTGATGAAGGAAGTCTTTAATTAAGAAACAAATGTACCTAGCTTTTAGTCTAATTTTTTGAATTTTTATTATAAATTCAAATTGAAATCCAAATAAATAATTCAAAATTTTTGATCCTCATCCAATTTCAAAACTTTTGTATATCATTTATACTCCTCAGCGACAGAAATTAGCAGTTAGTGACAAAAAATCCAAAATTTCTGTTATGTAGACCCTCATTCGCTTTCGCTCCATTCAACGACCCTTATTCTCGTTAATTATGCTATCATTCACGATGAGAGAAAGAGAAGAACTGTCATTCCAATTAAGATATTTAATATAAATCTTGAATCATCTCAACTATGAAAATGATGAAAGTATACATTGAATCGTGTGTTCTCCCTCCAATATAAGAATAATTTGAAGAGTAACACTCATACTACTACCATAAATAAGAGAAACCACAGTGATGCAATCCCTTGCTGCTACATATTAGAAATTACCAACTTTTTCAACAGCGCCATCTCACTATCTAAAGCCCAAGTGACTTCAATTCATAGACATTTTTCCCTCGCATGAGGAAATAGTTTTGGAAATTCAACTTGTCTATATACTCGCTGAAATCTCCAACTTGCATGTTTAGAGACTTGGCCACTTCTGCTAGCTCTTTGAATTCAAACACCGCATCTCCTTTCACCTGCGCTTTCTCTCGCAGCTTTTCAATAAAATGCTTCGTTTGCTTCGGCACACTCAGCACACCGATATTATTCGGATTAAACGCGACACCACCCTTCTTTCCTCCCTTCGTAACGATTCCACTGCTTAAATCTTCCAGAGCATCAAATAATGACTCTTGCATCAAAGCAACGACTTCCTAATGTATCAATTTAGATTATAGCAAAACACAAGTTCTAATTACCATAGCGTCTTCCTTTGTGACTTCAGTCCTGCATTCTATCTTCGCTCGTGCCTGTGAAAGTCTTATCAGCGATTCCAAATGTCTTGTCGTTGTTTTAAGGTTATACGACGACTCACTTCCTGCTCGCAAAGAGATGAAGAAATCTCTTATCACTGTAGCAGCTTCTGAGGAAAGCCTTTCATAATATCTTTTTAGAAATATTACAAACAAAAATCTCATACCAAGGATGAACGTTCTTCTTGATATATGCTATGTACTTTCGCATCACGTAGATATCCAGAATGGATTCCTGGGGTATTTTCTCAATTGCGTGTGAGAGCTTTTCTGATAGAGATATTATCAGCATATCTGCCGCTCTGTCAGGCTCGTTTTGAACGATACTGGGCTTTTTGCCGCTGAAAGATTTGAGGAACCCTGTGCTTCTATCTTCGTAAGGCTTTGTTGGCTCTTGCTTCTGGTTGGATTTGAACGAATAAAAATTGTTTTGGAATTTGTTTTGAAACTGCGAGAATGTAATATCGTTCTTCTTCTCATAGCCTGTCGAAGGAGCTTGCGACTCGAATTCTTCTCTCTTGCGCTTCTTCGCGTTGTTATGCAGCTGTACAATGAGGAGATTAAATGAGAACTACATGCACTATTTATTTACCTTCATCACATGTTCAGAGAGTTTCTTATCTCGATTAGGGTCAGGGTGATCAAGCATCAAGAACATCAGATCAAAACGACTGAGAATCGCGTTGGAAATCTTAATATTGTCCCTGATGTTTTTCGATTTGCTGAGGTAGTATGTGTAGCATAAGATAATGTTCACGAGACAAGAGAATTTACTTGTAATGACCGCCGATAGGATTCGCGGACGCGATGATCGTCGTCCTAGCCGAAAGCGAGCAAAGCACTCCACTCTTGGCGATAGACACCGTCTGCTGCTCCATCGCCTCCAGCAGCGAGAGATGCTCACTGGACATCTTATCAAATTCGTCGATACAACAGACGCCTTGGTCACTCAGCACGAGAGCACCCGCTTCCATTGAACTTTCCCCTGACTGCGCGTCTTTTTGGACTGTAACTGTAAGTCCTGCTGTCGAAGTCGCATTTCCGCAGATATAGACGCCTCTCGGAGCAATACAAGTAACAAATTTCAGCAATTGTGACTTTCCTAGCCCCGGATCACCTATTAGCAGCATATGACAGTCAGGTCGCAGCGACGTGCGGTATTTCCCAGTATTTCCTGTTGAAACATTTTCTGAATCGGTTTCTAGCACTGAGCCTCCAACAATTGACAGAAGCACACCTGCTTTGACCAGCTCATGTCCGTAAATCGCCGGACAAAACGATTTAACGAGCAGAGGGAAGAGATTGGAGGTCTCAGAAAGGGCTCCGATGATTTTTAGGTCGTCTTCGCTGAACTCTTCCTCACCTCCTGTATTCGAAAACCTACTGTTATGTTTCTGGTTTGTGACTGAATTAACATCGATGTAACACGTAAACAGTCCTTGTGTTCGAGATTTATTCGAGCTGAAGCCTTTGTCTGACTCATTTGCTCTTTCGGGCTTCAGAATCCCATTTACAATCACAATGTCTCCAGAAATCAGCGAACTGACCAGGCTTTCTTTTAGCTCGCACTCAATCGTTTTAGGAACTCTCCCGGTGTTAACTAGATCGACCTCATCATTAAGCTCTTGGATCTGCAGACGCTGATATAATATATGCTTCGCTGAGGATTTCTCTGGGACAAAGACTTTCGACTTGCACTCTTTCGAACTACAATTGACTGGGACGGCGTAAACGCCATCTGGAAGCACCTTTCTGATCGTCGCCTTGCATTCAATGCATTTGAATTCCATATAAGTCGTGAGGAGTTTAATCGAACAGGTTCGCAGTACGATTCCTTTCACTGAGACATAGTGCAGGATCATGTCGGATTTGATTTCGTTGATTGTGAGCATGTGGTCGAAGTTATAGAAACGCGCGGTGATCTTCTTCGGGGGCTTTTTGAGAATATGAACTCTGATAAGGTCAAGCGCCATGCAAATGGCAGATAAGATGTCCGATGGAGTATCCTCAGGGAAATAAGTGAAAATATCTCTGACGCGCTGATCAGGATGTCCTTTAAATTTCTGATAATCAATGTACACGTCGATCAACCCGAAGTGCTTCTCGTTGCCCCATTCGTATAATTCGCGGCTGCTAGGGTCTCTAAGGTAGCAGTCGTATAACAATTTGATCAGTAGATGTCGAAATTCGGAGTCCTAAAGTCAAGTAACAGTTAGGTGAGCAGTGGACAGAAGGATATATTCTACATCAAAGACAGGTTTTTCGGTCTCGGGATAGTATTCGCACCATTTTTCAAGGAAATCGAATTCTGTAGATGGGTTGTTTGAATTAGATTTGAATGGTTTGACTGTTGAGCGCTTTTGGGTTTGAGTAGGTTGCTTCAATTTGTCGAATAGAGTCGGTTGCGAGGTCTTGGTTTGAGTCACGCGAGGAGATGGAGGCTGAAGAGCTCCTTTTCTGATGTTTTCTTTGTCTTGAAGGTTGAACATGCTTCGAACTGAGTTGGTAGGCTGCGGGTCGGATGTTTCGTTCATGTGGCTCTCAAAGCCTTCTTCAATTTCAGGGAGAGAGTTGGTGTATTTATCCATTTGTACTGTTTCCGCGAAAATTTATAAGTTGATTCAAATATTTAATTTTGGTGCCGAAATATATTCGCGATCTCTCTAAACAGACTGAATTGCAGCTAGTATTCGTCATCTGAGAACTCCTAGTCGTCCTGGGCAATTTTCAATTTAGATTTCTGATGAGCGTCTAACAAACTACAAGAGCAGCTGTATAAGGAAAAGATTCTTTCAAATTCTGATATTTTCATAAGATATTTTGTTGTCTAAAATTACTTTGAGCATCGTCAAGAGTTGCCAAGATTAGAGGGAAATAGGTCCAAATATCATCTATTGATGTCAAGCTGGTTCTTTTCAAAAATTGGTTTGTCAACTTAGATCAGCTTCAGCCAAAAACATTGAGGATAATTGCTAATAAGAGATACTTTTCAAAAGTTGCAGCCTTAGAGACTTAATTTGATTTTCGGAGATTTAGTCAAAAGCCTATGGAGGAATTCGTAAACTAATCACGCAAATACGAGTTTTTTTTTTCTTCCAATAGATTCAGTAGAATTGTTTTGCAGAAAGGAAAATTTGATCCCAATTAGTGGTGTCTGTTGAGATAATACTCTAGAATCTGTTTTCCAGAAGGAAACCAGATGATAAATATTATAGGCTTCTTCCTAATGTATTATTTCATGGTATGCGTAGTAAGAGTTCAATTTAGAATTTAGAATTTATGGATTTAACTTTGGGTTTACATGGACTGTCAGTAAGTACAACCAGCAGCAGAATAATTCTCCTTTGAGGACAGCCAAGCTAACTCCTCAGAATAGATTGAGGAATAGTAAATTCATGATAGTGTTGCTTTTTCGATTAGAACCATAATTCAATTGTATGAAAAGTTCTTCTGATTGTCAAACAGTGAGCTAACTTGACCTAAAATACTCTCACCTTCAACGTTCCTAACTCTAGAACCAAGCAAGGCGTTGGCTTGGCTATTGAATCACTTCAATCTTATTTTTCGACAGGATAATCAGCCTCAACTCCGAAATTTTAATAAATTGAAAATAAATTAAATTTGCTTGGTTGAAAATCGATAATTTATCTCTCTGCCTGATTCATTCGATAACCCCTCCAAAATTCTTTCAAGAGAAACCTTATCCACTAGCTCATCAAAACTCCAAAGAATCGCCGACAAATTTCTCAATTTGCTTCTCCATTATAAAAAACCCAGCTTTCTTGAACCTTGTCCTTGTAACGCCGCATCCTTCTTTGCTTTTAAACCTTTGCCTTATGACCTCTTTTCCTGACTTCTGAGCAAATTATGCCCGCTGTGACTGAATGAGCTATACTATTTTCCTTTTTCAAAATGCTACTTTAAAGAATATTAATCTGAGGTGCTTGCTGCAAAAAGCTCAGTCAATAGAGTTTATCTATTAAATTTTCTACAGCAAAATTAAATCTTAACAATGAATTCGAAGACAGAGATTCCATACAGCTTAGTGCTTCACCCAAATTCGCAAGAGTTTGCCAACTTTGCTGAATTCTGGGAAAAAATTGAGCAAGACCCCAACACAGCCAACTATGGACTCATCAAAGTAGGGCATTTTCCCGCCAAAACTCGAGAAAAGAATAATTCATTTCCTTCAGGTCGTTCCGCCAGCCGGCTGGGTCCCTCGTGCCGTTCCAATCGAAAAAACAATGGATAGCATCATGGTTAATTCTCCAATAGAACAGAATATCTTCAGCCAAGGAAATGCAACAGGTAATATTCTGATCTATTTTGAAATTCGACCACTACCTTTCAAACGTTGGGCGTTTCAGGCATTTATGAGCTGCTGTTGATGCAAAAGAAGTCTATGACAGTCAAAGACTATCGTAAGAAAGTTGAAGGCTTTGACGAATTTACAAAAAACAAAACTCCCGACGAAGTCGAGAGTCTCGTAAATTAATTTTATACGCACAGCTCTCAGGATTTCTACAAAGTTTTGGAAAAACATTGGCTTCACGTCTCCTCTCTACGGTGCTGATATGCCAGGATCTCTTTTCGATGAAGGCGTTAGCTGGAATTTGAGAGAATTAAACGGAGTGCTTAAGTAAAAATCTTGCACTTTTTTCAGTCTGAGTAACACTAATATCCAGAGAAGGACTGGACCGACCGATCTCAGGCGTTAATAAGCCGTATCTGTACGTAGGCTCATGGAAAACGATGTTTGGTTGGCACAAGGAAGACCTTGATTTATACAGCATCAATTTTGTGCACTATGGAAAGCCTAAGTAAATGCCATTAGGAACCTGATGGTTAACTCGATATCAGGTTTTGGTACTGCCTCCCGACGAGCGAGGGGCCAAAGCTCGAGGCGTTCGTGAAAAAGAGTTTTCCTGAAGCGTATTCAAAGTGCAAGGAGTATCTGAGACATAAGACGATCATGATATCTCCATATTTCCTGAAACAACATATCCCTGACCTTAAGATCCATAAAATGATCCAATATCCAGGGGAGTTTATCATTACACTCGGAGGCGCCTATCATGCAGGGTTCAATTGGGGGTTCAACCTCGCGGAAGCTGTCAATTTCGCGACAACTCGATGGCTTGACCTGTTCCCTTATGCAAACGTATGGCTCCCTCTTTCTAATCATCGCTGACTAACTCCGCTTATTCCAGTGCTGTAAATGTATTAGGGATGCCGTGAAGATCGATAAAGACGAATTCTATACAAATCTCGCGTTAGGTACTCTTAGTAGAGTATACCTCTTCTAATAGTCCGCTTATAGCTGGTTATGCTGAGCATCCTGCTGTGAAGAAGTACATTGAAGAGCACAAACTCGAAATCGATCCTTCTCAAAAAAAATCGACGACTTCGCCATCTAATGTCGAGACCAGAGTCACCCGATCTCATAGGAAATCATCCAAGCATGAAACTATAGAACGACACGAGAATTCTCATCATGAAAGAGAGATGCTCGTGGAAGAAGTTTCAAATGAGGATCATAAAATGGTTGAAGAGTCATCGGGTCGTTCGAGCGTTACGACCCGCAGTTCAGGCAAATAGTTTGCTTTATTCTATTGGTTAATGGAGGGCATTTTTTAACAGTGCATTCGAAGAAAAACTACCAATCAAAAGTGGCTAATAAGATTATCGAGTCGAATTCCAAAAAGAAACGCACGAAATCGGAGTCTCATGTAGCAGTTGAGTATGAGGACCATAAGCTGAAGAAATCAAAATCGGACCTCAATCCGAAATCAAAGAAAATTAAGAAGAACGAGAGTAAACATGAAAAGACTTCGAGAAAGTCTTCTAAATCGGAAGAAGATGATGACGTTGTCTGCGTACAGTGCGAACGGTGCCAAAAATGGAGAAGAATAGTGGATAGTAAGCATTAACAAAAAGTTTCATGTGGTTTAATAGAAATTTTTTAGTGGAAGTTCTAAAAGTATTAGAGGAGAAGCAAATCTTCAATTGCGAAGATGTTGGTATGAGTTGTGAAAGACCTCAAGAAAATTTTCAAGGGTATGAATTAATGACCTAAGGAATCACGATATATGCGTTAGACATTATTGAGTCTTGTTATAAATAATTATTTTTTTGGCTTGAAATTTTCGGAATTCAATTTAATTTTGTAATTTGTTTTTTGCATAAATGAAAAGCTAAGCTAAGCTATATCCATAATTCCCAGAACATGCTCGTAATATATCACACAAATCCTTTTTATAATTCAACTCTTAACATATGTTCATAACCCCTATTTGAGATCAGTCGTAGAAAATCCCTCATGTTCATCAATTGCACCCATCATTAATAAAAATGAACGTAAAACTAAAAAAAAGGACACTATTAAAGTAAAAACTCATATGAAAATCAACAAATTTAATGAATCTATTCAACTATCAATACTCCTTGGAAGGAAAAATAACTTTTATCTCAGGGTCTAACAAATCAAAGCTTTCTTTCAACTTCGCTTCGAGCGTCTCTTCAGTACTCCTTAGAGCTTCTTCTCTTAATCTAATAATCGGAACCAACGAATTCTCTTTCTCGATCAACGGCGCATTACCATAAACCTCATTAAGCGAAAGCGCTTTCGATAATTGGCTCCAGAACTCAAAGAACAGCACATCAGTGTTACGGACATTTTCTTTATCATCGGCAAAGAATTGATCCGAGGGAGGATATTTCTTCTCAAGCTCAAGGATGAGATATGGTAGATCCTTTTTAAATTGTTGCTCATATTCTTGCCCTCCTTTCTTTCTCAATCTCTCTGTGTTTTGATTCCAAAGCTGTTTGAACTCACCGATTTCTTTTTGGTGTTTGACGAATGTCTCACTGAATCTTTTAACATCCTCAACAAGCCTATCATTATTTGGTTAGGTGTGCAAAACGATGGTAGAGTGCTTACTTATCCAAGGTGGAGACGTAGCTATTATGAAATCTAATTGGAGGTTCTTGGTTGTTCTCGACACTACCGTTGTAACTAATAAAATCGCTTTCATTTTCCTTTGCGTTAAGTTCGAGTGCGCTGTCAATCCAGCTCCAGAAAATCTCTCTGTTTCTCATATTTTTTATCTCGTACTCTAGAATCCCAAGAAACTGTTCGCATTCAGTGAAATGTTTGAGCACGAGCTCCTCGTCTTTGAATGCGAGAGCGTCTTCAAAGGACAGCCCTTTAACCCTAAGGGAAAAAGTTATAAGCCTAAATCGAAGATTCTTTCAATTACTTTGCGTCTGCCTCGTAAGTTTGAATTAATTTGATGCTTCCTTCAAATAATTTGGCATTTCGTAGGTTAATATCATAAAGTTTGCGATAAAGGCTCATAATCTCATCCTCAGGATGTTCCCTTGATAATGTTTAACATGACTGCATAGTTTAGCATTACCTTTGAGGATTGACTACAAATATTGGATCGGATTGCTGGCTCGGTTGAATTTTATCAAAGAGACCTCCTCCAAGCTGACGAGAACTATGAGAATTTACCAAAGGGTAGATTGTATTACCTTTTTGCCTAGGAGCGCTTGGCAATCTTCTGCGAGTTTCTTTGTATAATTCTCAAACACCTCTAAAAAATCAATGAGCCAAGCGAGGACCAAGAGCATTAGTCTAGATATATATATAATGAAGCTTGCTCTTTTAGTTTTTTACCTCGAAGATGTCCTTTTCAGTATCAGTTCGTCTTTGTATTGAAGAACGAAAGGACAGCCGATTCTATAGAGGTAGTAGACGACGAAAATTTCCAAATTATCCAGTGATTGTTTCTTTGAGGCGTCTAACTGTTTTACGAGAGGTCTGATATCAATTCGGAACTCGTTGAAGTCGTGCATGATCAAGCAGAATATCGTTTTTATGTACTTTGTGGTCTGCGTTTAAAACCATTGAGGCCCAAAATGATAATCGTGCATTTTGTTACCATTCCTTCGAAAGGATTGTTGAATTTTGACTGTCTAAGCTCCTCAGCTGAGAGGTAGTTGATCCCCAAGTAATCAAAGATCTTCAGCACGTATTCGATAGTTTCCTTGGCAGACTGCATGGACGCGATTTCAAAAAATCAAATTTTAAATAAAATCTTCGATATAGTTTTCATCGGTATCAGATTCGCAATCTGTCTATCAACTCAATGTTACAAAAAAATTTAAAATAAGCAAACATTTCTACTCCGCTTCAAAGGCCATTATCTGAACTTTAACAATGTTTTTTGGTATTATTATGTCTCAATGGAATGAATATCCAGTAAAAAGCAACTGAAAATGATATTTTATAAACTTAATTTTCAATGCGTTCGTGTGTACAATATCTGTCTGCGGTTACTCAATCACAGAGCATTAAGTAAAAATTCAATGGCTTGTCAAAACTACTCTAGGACCAATTTTTCAAACCGATTTTAAGCGCGGTCGTTTTTCTTTTTCTCTTGATCTTTATTCTTCCTTTTATACCAGCTCTTTTGATACCATTTCTTTCCTCCTTCGCTTGTCTTGTTATTCTCCGTTTCTCCATCCTCTCCTTTATTTCGTTTTTTAATCTTTTCTTCCAACTTTGCTAGCCGATTGTAAACGAACTTCGGGAGCAACCACCTCACAAGCTCTGAATTTCAAGATTATATAAATCCGTCATAATGTAGTGAGATTACCTCGATATGTCCAAGACTCCTTCTCAATGAAATTATAGCCATAGTCCATGACTGTCACACGATAATTGTCGATGTAAATTCCCGCAAACACTGTTACGAGGAAAAACGTCACGAAGAAGTAGAACACCGTGAACAGAAGAACGATCGGCGTGGACGCTTCAGAGCCCAGGAAGATTTCTCCGTCGACTTGTCCCAGCCCAAACATCAGTATCGAGATAAACGCATCTGAAAAATTGTTGAAAGACTCAACCTGTAAGGCGAGGAGACTCATTCCTCCTACAGCAAATGCAAAGAGAATTGGAACCAAAACCATGCAGTAGAAGAGAATCTGCCTTCGAGCCTATACCAAAAGGATATAGAGTCTTTCAAAGAAATTATGAGTACCTCTTCAAGGGACGTGATTATCATGTAGAACCGAGAGTTCATTGTGAGTATTGTTGCTAAACGAGTAATTGCAAGACCACAGATGACTCCCATAATGGTGATCGCAGTTTCATAACGTGTAGCTAAATGTTTCATTTCCTGGATAGGGTAAATTTTAGAATTTCTCGAAGAAGAAGAGGAATTTTACGATGTATTTCACTGTGGTAAGGTAGTGATTCATTGAATATCGAGCCGCATCGTCCTTTTCGAGTGCGTTATTATAACCGACGCTAACGTAGCAAAGGACCACGATAAAAGCGTTGAGAATTCCTTGGAATTTCAAGAGGTATTTCAGGTCAATTTTGCCTTCAGAGCAAATCTAAAACAATGTAAATGTTGATTTGAATTTCTAGTAATGTGAGGTACCACTCGATATAATAAGAAAATGTTCAATGCGACCGCGCATATCACTCTCAAAGCATCAAAAGTCGCGTGATTTGGTCGTCCAGCTGCACTCGTGTGGAAGCTTTTCCTGAAAGGAATGACGCTCAACTTGCTCGGGTAAAGAATGCCAGTTGGAGTAACTTCAACGACCATCTCGTTATAAATAAAAAACTCGCCGACCTCGTTATACAACGTGAAGCTAATGACGATAGCTCTCGTATTCGAACTAATATAGTTGTTTTTCTCGAGGTAATAAGCAAATGCTTGCACATCTGCTACGGAAGTTCCCCATGGAATGTCGACAGTGTATCCATCTCCTTCGTAATTAGTGAGCTTTCCAGAAATTCCAACTGATGTGCCTAATGTTGAGGTGTCTTTCCAAGTAGTCCAATCGTTCTGCCAGCTTCTGACCATAGAATATTCAACGTTGGTCAGGTTGATCGGATTCGTTTCACGGATACTTTGCGAATATTTCATGTAATAGCAAGGAACCGTGGATTGGATGGACTCGGGTATATCGCTGCAATCTCGTTTTTGGACCCTCATCTGCCGTATTCGGACCCCACCAATCACTGAATTGCTGGTAAGAATGACTCCCTCTTCGTTCGAAGCGTTGGATGGCTTGGTGTAAAAAACAGTCTTTGCGAGGGTGTTATTGATAAACTGATAGAAATCATTCTGCTTATATATCCCTTGGAACGTATTATTCGTACTAGTCAATTCAAATTGTCACACAAAAAGCAGCATTTTTCGTGTTTACTCTAGAATCTCGTACGAATCACTAGATGATCCGTAGGCTTTATTAAAACTCGACAGCGTATAATACATTGTTACAATGCTTCTTTCTCCGGCAAGTGGGACAACCGTGAAGATCTAATCAACATTTTTAATAAAATTTCCTATTCCAGCGTTTAATTGTTACAAATAGCAGCAAGATCAGCGTCCAAATATAGCAGTGGTTATCATTTATTTTCCAAATGGAGTCCTTTTTGCTTTTGATCTCTTTCTCACGCTCCTCTTTTTTCTCTTTATCTACCTCCAAATAAGCCTTTTTTGATGTACGATAGCCATCAGACCTCTGAGTAAGCAATCACAGATTTACCTTCAGTCCTGGAAATTGGTGGAAGATTTTCTGGAACGTGTCGTTTTCTTTCTTTTTTGCATCTTCTCCGCCATTGCCTTTCTCAGATGCAATATCAATTTTCGTTGCTATGCGAATTACAGTTTAGTCTAATAACAAGGGTTGGCTCTACCTTGCTTGGAATCGATATGCTCTGGTACAACTCTTCTGAAGTAAACGAGGTACTGGCTGTAAGGCTGAGCGGAATTTTTGAAAAAACTATCAATCTTTTGTTTCATTTCGCTGATTTTGTTCATCTTCTCGTCAGTGAGCTCATATTCATCAACTTGAGTTATCCCCTACACAATTCTCAATATTTCCTATCTAACTCCTTTAACCATACCCAAAATCTACAGGCTGCTTCATGCAACTCGCCAAACGTTGTCTTATTCGAGATTCTGAACGTCGTCAAAAACCCCTTCTGGTGACTTGCTTCTTCCTCTTCATCCAAGTCATCGTGATTCCCATTCGCAGCTGCCGCCACTGCGCTTAGAGCATCTTTTTCCAAAAGCCGCTTGACACCGATCGCGGTGAGAGTGCTTTTAGCATACTGATCATCGTCCGAGTCTTTTTCCTTTTCGTGCCTATGTGAGCTGAAATACGTTAATAAAAATTCTCTTGGAAAAGTCTCTACATCATTCGAGAGAGATGACCACTAAATTTCGAAATCTTCTCGGTTTTCTGGAGCAATTCCTCCTTATCAGTTTTGCTGCGAAAGCGAGATTAACGCTGGTGGTACTACTAATTGCTTGTACTTATCAAATCCATAGCTTTCTGCAATATCTTTGTAGAGTTTAGTCAATAAGCTCGTAAACTTTTCAACGATTTTAGCGTCGTCAATGTCGGAGTTTAAGTTATTGTTTCCGATATTAATCTGAAAAATTATTGGGAGTGTTATCTATGAAATAAGGTGCTAAATACTCTTTCAACTATTCCTCGGCTTTTCTCCTTTTGCTGTTTTACTTTCTCTTCGAGTTCCGTATATTCTTTCTTTTTCTCAGCGAGTTCAGAATTCAAAGTTCTGATTTTTTCCTATAAGACGAAAAGAGTAAGACGGTTATCGTCAGTTTCAAAGGAAGGCAAGAAGATAAGGGAGTTGAAAAGAAATGTGAGGTGGAGAGTGATTCAATACTTGAATTCTGGCGATTTGCTCAGCTTTGGAGCCGTTTTCATTTTGCAAACGTTTGAGCTCTCGGATTTGCTTCTTTTGGTGGTCAATAAGCTTAGTGATCTGTGCTTCGTAGCCCTCTTCCATTCGTGGTGGTCAACTTACAATTGATGAAAAGTCGAGTTAAATATTATTTGTTTATTCTCAAAACGATTAGTTATTAAATCTTCATAAGTAAACAAATGTTGTCTCTGACTTTTCTTTCAGTTAAAGAGCTTCAGGATTTAATTCTGCTTTAGCATACATAAGACTCTACTTCATTCAATGCAACTATCTGTCATATAATGGAAGTTTAATATGCTTATTTTGTTATTGATATAACTTCGTATCCTGATCAGTAACTTGAATTGTGGATTATTGTGCCCCGGAATGTATCATGAATGCTGTCGGCAGTTATGTACTGGGACTTTAGTGAGCGGGTAGAAACATTGCTCATGTGAATTGAACATGATTTTCTGTTGAAAAGTTTTCAAGAATTTTAGCGGAATTAGAAAACGGTCAATGAAAGAGAAAAAATGAAAAATTTTCTGAATGACGGTTGGAGATATTTATACTCCCAACTGAATTAATTTAACATCAAGAGCGTCAATCGAAGCATAATGCACTGAGATTTTTACATTTAGCTCAAGACGCTAGATTAGGTCACTATTGAAGAATGACTAAAAGATGAAATCGTTTCATATTGCTCCCATAAAATACTTCCGTTGTGGAAATTTCAACGTTATGTGCTGAAGTTCAGCAGCAGGTAGGTTATTTCTTTTTCTTCTTTTTCAATAACTCAGTTTAGAGCTGTCTTTCTATCAAATAAGCGCTAAATTTAGTCTATATTCCATGCAATTTTATTATTTTTCATTGACTAATTTTCTCATATTCATAATATACTGCCGAAAAAAAGTCAGGTGTTGAGTCAACTCAACATTGAGTACAGAGAGTCAATGGTTTAAAAACAAATACCTTAGCAAAAATAGAAAAATGATGAATTGGTATCCCATCACTTACTCAATCTTCAAATCAGTTATGTTTCAAATTTATAACATAGCTGAATCTATGCTTCAACGCAGAGCTACCTGCTTAACCTCAGGAAACTCGCGGGAAACTCGCGGGAAACTGACGCATAATGAAATAGTTTGTAATGAAAAAAACGATTTGTTGTTATCAATGTTAAATCTTTTATTAAAAATGATACCAAAAAAACTTGAATTTAAGTATCTTAAGCTAATGCTATTACAGAGATCAAATTTAAGGGTTTAAGGGTTTTGTTTTTTATGCATTCAATTTTCTCTTTATGTAAATCCAAAAGAGTCAGACTTTCTAGACTGCTCTATCACACTAGCAAGCACGAGAGTTATAAATATCTTATGCAACTATTACTTTTTAATAAATTTATCTAATCTCTATTTTTGAATGCATTTCTTATTGTGTTTTTATTAGAAATTCTCTAGAAATATGAATTTCTGTGGAACCAGTTAGGTTTTCCTTTCTTTCCGGGTTTACCATGTCTAATCGCAAACTTTCTGGTTTCTTCCAGAATCATTTGCAAGATAGAGAATGGAATGGCTGGCAGACCGTAATGGAAGAAGATAACATCTCTGGAACCGATACCCGTTTGGATGAAAAGCATGCATGAAAGAATAACGGTGAGGGTGAGCTCAGAGGCGATACCAGCAAACACGATTTTGTTTTTGATTCCTTGATAGTAGATAGACAGCTTCTTGGTCTTAACGGCGAAGACGTTGGTGAATTGACACATGACGATACCGAAGAAGACACCGGTTTGAGCGTACTTAAGTGCCTCAGTGGAGTAGCAGTTAGGTTGAAGAGTGTGACTGCTCAATTGTTGGACGTAGCAAGGTCCCCATTTCACAAATTCTTGAACGGTACCGACAGTCGCGCCGCACTCGATGAACACGTTTCTGAGATCCTGTCTCATGTTTCTTAAGTAGACCCAATCAATTGATTGGTAATTGGTACTATCGTTAGAGACCTTGCCGCCTGCTTGTTCGCAGAGAAGTTGGACATTGGAGTTACCCAGATTGTATAGATATGGGTCATAAGGGTCGGTTGATGCAGACCAAAGTCCTTCTTGGTACATAAGTCTGAAGAGACTCCAAATTGGGAAACCGAAGTCGTTCATGATGTAGAAATAGCAAAGGAAAGCACCGAGAGACTGAAGCGCTCCCATTTGGAAGTAGGCGGTCGTGATGAGTCTTGCTGTGAACAAGTGGTCGGTCTTGGCTCTTGGAGGTCTAAGCATCAAATCAAGCTCTCCGTCTTCCCAGGCCAATGAGAATGAAGGGAAGATATCGGTACCCAAGTTGATACAAAGCATGAGAATGTTGGAGAGAGGAAGTGGAAAACCGAAAAACACCATACTCAAGAAAGGAACGAGCTCTGGGATGTTGGAGGTAAGGGCGTAGACCAAGCATTTCTTGAGGTTGTCCATGATCTTTCTACCTTCTTCAACACCAACGACGATGGCTGAGAAATCGTCGGTAAGGAGGACCATATCAGCGGCGTCTTTAGCGACATCGGATCCGGTGATACCCATAGCAACACCGATATCAGCCTTCTTGATGGCAGGAGAATCGTTAACACCGTCTCCTGTGACAGCGACGACATGACCCAATTTCTGGCAGCCTTGGACGATGATAAGCTTCTGGGCAGGTGAGGTACGGGCGAAGACAATCTGAGGCTTGGAGAGCCAAGAAGAAAGTCTTTTTCCTCGCTCGCTTTCAGGCAATAATTCGTCTTCTTTGCAGGCTTCAGTGATGAGATCACCGTGAATGACAATAGCGTCACTGTATTCCATAGCGGCTTCAAGAGAGATACCCTTTTCTTCAGCAATTTCGTTCACAGTCTTGACGTGCTTGTCGAAAATGTTAACTTCACGAGCGATGGCGGCAGCGGTGACTGGCTGATCACCGGTGACCATGATGACCTTAATACCTGCGGTCTTGCACTTGATAACGGAGAAAGGAACGATTTCTCTTGGAGGATCGATGAGTGAGACGAAGCCGCAGAACACGAACTTGTTCATTGGGAAATTGAATTGGTCAAGCGACTTGCAGTTGTATTGGAAGTTTTCAGGGAACTCGTCGGCAGGGAGGTGGTACTTTGCGAATCCGAGCACTCTTTCTCCGTTTTTACCGAAGGTAAGATTGATTTTCTCGAGTTCAGTGATCCATTTTTCGTCCAAAGGCTCAAGCTTTCCTTCGTTGAGGACATGAGAGCATCTGACCCAAACTCTCTCTGGAGCACCCTTGAGGAAGATCGCGTGGTGAGAGTTTTCGGTCTTGTACTTCACGATGTTGAGAGCGAACTTGTTGGTTGAGTTGAAAGGCATCCTGGTCTCAGTTCCGTCGTTCATTGAGAGGACTGGGTATTGCTCTCTCGTCTTCACAATATCCTGAACTGGTTGGAAGAACTTAATCAAAGCGGTTTCCGAAGCGTCTCCGATGGTTGGTCTGTCGAGCCAGAGCTTGTTAGCGAGTTGATTTTGGTAGGTTTGCTCGATCTTGTGTTGAGCCTTTTCTCTTTCCGCTGGGTTGGAAATCTTCTCGAGTTCAGCGAACTTCTCAAGAGGAGTGCTGTTGTTGAAGATGGCCTCACTGCACAAAATTGCAGACTCATGGAGACTTCTGAAGCCTTCGCTATCGATGTCGTATTGGAATTTAAAGCCATGTGGCATCTTTTGGTAGTTATCACCCTTGCGGATTTTGCCATCATACCAAACGTTAGCCACAGTCATCTTGTTCTGGGTGAGAGTACCGGTCTTGTCGGAGCAGATAACGGTCGTGCAACCCAATGTCTCGACGGATCCCAAGTTCTTGACGAGGACGCTGGCAGCAGCGAGTCTTTGGGCGGCAAGGGTCATGCAGACGGTAAGTGTGGCGATAAGACCTTCAGGCATGTTGGCGACGATGATACCAATAGCGAATTCGACGTTAGTGACGATCTTGAATCCGAGGATGAAACCGAGGCCGAAGAAGCAGGCACCGAAGGTGAAGGAGATCATACACATCTTGGTGACGAAGTTGTTGATTTCTTTGACGAGAGGGGTCTCATCCATGGATTCTCCGGCGGCGAGCTCGGCGATTTGACCGATAACGGTGTTATCACCGATGCTCACAACGATTGCTTTCGCTGAACCCTCTTTGCAGAGAGTACCGAAGAAAGCAAGATTCATTGTTTCCAATGGGTTTTCTGGGTGAGTACATTCAGGGGTTCTCAGCAGAGCGTCACTCTCACCAGTCAGAGAAGAGTTATCGACCTTCATTTCGTTACTGACGATGATACGGATATCAGCAGGGATTTTGTCTCCACCCTTGACTTCAACGATATCACCAGGAACGAGCTTCGCGGCAGGGATTTCAGTCCAAGCTCCGTTACGTAAGCAACGAGTTTTCTGAGGGATAAAATTCTTAAAACTCTCCATGAGACCTTCAGCCTTTTGGTTTTGGAGGAAAGTCGTGGTACTGGTGAGGAAAATGACCGTCAGAAGAGCGATTGCGAGGTACAATGTGGAAGGATCGGTGGCGTTCAGTCCGAAAAGCAGCAGCGACATTCCGGACGCGCAGAAAAGCATGAGCGGGAAAAAGCCGGTGAATTCGTGAGCGAGGTTCACGTACCAAGGCGTTTTCTTCTTTTCGGTGAGCGTGTTGTTACCGAAGATGTTTCTCTTGATTTCGACTTCCTTGTCAGTAAGACCTCTTTCAGGATCAACATCGAGTCTCTGATATAAATCGTCGAGTTTGATTTTATGTTCATCCATTGAACGGAATTTCTCCTTGTTATTTGAGGCGCTCTTCTCGTCATCTGCCTTTTTCTGAGCCTTGTAGCCAGGGAGTTTCGTGAGATTGGCAGCACGGCGTTGTCGTCTTGCCAACTTTTCGTTTTTCAAGTGTTCTAATAGTTTGTTGCTGTCTGGCTTCAGTCTCTTTTCGTGCTCGATCTCTCTGCCTTCGGCAAACGAGGCTAAGATTGAGCTTGTTCGTCTATACTTCATTGGAGCGCCGGCTTTCTCAGCAAGATCCAACTCAAGTCTTTGCTTCGCTTCCACGAATGAGGCGATAATTCCACTCATTCGGTTCTTGGCTCTGATGTCTCTGATCGCACCACCGAGTCCAGGTGCAGCTCTTGAATATCTGTATGACTCGTCACCAAGAAGAGGCTCGCCGAGACCTACATGAATATAAGATGAAAAACTGAAGGAGATCGATAAGCAATACCTGAGTTATCATGATCAGCGCGAGATCTTCCAACTTTTTTACCCCAGGCTGAATCATATGATTGCTACCGCGGTTTAGGTAAGCGGGAAAGAGAGAATAAGTTTTACATTTGGATCAGCTCTGGAGCGTCCGACGCCGGATTCGACATCATATCTTTTACCCGTAGGAGGATAATCGTTCATTTTTTTCAAAAAGTGAGCTCTTGAGGCTTAGCTAACTTTTTAATTCTCAATTATAGATACTAAATACTTAAAAGTACTTAGATTAAAGCGTTGAAGATTCATTTGATTATTGAAAAATGATCCCTTAAAATCCTTAAAACCATTTTTTTTTTCAGACCAGCCTAAATACGTGACGTAACGTATTTATATTTCAGAGAGATTATTGCACTTAGACCATACAACTCAAAAAAAGTATCATGGTGTTGAGCTTAAAACCAAACGATAAGAGTATTTAAGTGAAGCTACTTTATGGAGCTATCACATACAGCAAATTCTCCTTTGCTATAACCGAAAAAATTTTCGCTTCTGCAGTCAATTTATTTGCAATTCTAAGAGGAGAATACTTTGAGACAAATTTTTGGCAAAAGCCGCCATTTTAGTAAATTTTATTGCCTTTCCTAAAGGAATTTCGAGAAACAGCACAATTATTGAACCAGCTTAATAAGCCCCCTTTATTCGTTAAGTCTTTCTTCTTGGCGGTCATATTAAGGATTTTACTCCATAAAAAAAAACGGTTGAAGGAACAATAATGGGAAAAACCGGTTAATGAGGCAATATCTCACAGATTACATCAAAAAATGGATGAAGTGCGAACCTGAACGCTATGGTTGAGCTAAAAGAGCCAAACTCGAATAGAATAGGTGGAGAAGGTATGTTTGACTCCCGAATCTGGAAAAGTTATTTTAATCATTCTTTGCAAAAATTTAAATTAATTCAAATGAGATTAATGAATCTTTGCGGAAGCCAATGCCGCATCTGAGGCAGAAATAGAGCAAACGGTTAATATGGCCCTCAAAATGTCTCGCTCTTCTTTGAATATTGAGAGGTGGCAAGAGAAATCTTAGAAAAAGTTAGTTTTCATTTCAATATAGTTGGCGGCATTCGTTGATAAGAAAAAATAAGAGATGTATGTTCAATTTCCGTCTTATACATTGAAATCAGCGATCAATATCTATGCGCTAATAATACTATCCACTATATACTGAAATAATCGACAATGAATCAAGAAATTGGTGAATGAATACAAATAGAGGAGGTTTTTGAATGTAACACCTCTTAGGAGCTATAGATATTGAGGGAATTTTTCTTTGTATTAAGCTATTGTATGCTTCAGTAGGACCCACCCCGGACAAGTCAAGAACATCGCGAGCAGCATTATGCAGGCCAAATATTTTCTAATCTCGCAAAGTCAGCATCAGAACAGAAACGGCATGAGGCAAGCGGCCCGTTTTAAACGCAAGTAAAAAAATTGCAAAATGAGACTGTGGAGGATTTGGGCTTATTGAAAAATTAAATAAATCAGGGTTTGATGCGTGGTGACATCTGAATTAATTTATTCTTCTGCATACGGATATTACTCAATTCGTTCAGATAAATTGCCTCAACAGATTATCTATCGATTTTTCAAGAATGACGACTATAATTATTACAGACTCAAGCTAATGTATCAACTAAAGCTAATGCCCTTGGACATTCAACACAATTAGGCTATATCCTTGATGTTTCAAAATTGAGAGTTTTGAATAATCGTTTCAGGCAGAGCCTGCTCAAGTCAGTTGGCAATTTTCTTAGCATACTTTTTTTTTTTGGTTTTAACGCTGCTAGTTTTCTTTCTGTTCTCAACATGTCCGAACTGATTTTATGCGCTGTTCGTTATATCTTTGCGATGATTAATTAAAGGCACTTTTAATGATTTCTGGTGATGAACCAAAAAAGCTACCGATACTAATTTTCCCAAACTCTGAATGGGTTACCCTTGCAAAGTCCTGCATTAGCTCCTTAAATATGCATAGATATTCGTTTACAGCTGTAATTGTCGCACAAAGGCGTTTTGAATGAAGAATCTCTTTCTATTTAAGGTTTTCTACAATTAACAAATTTGCATACTCATCATCATCACATCTTTTGTAGCTGCTGGATATGAATCCATGTCGAACCAATAATATTTTGCTTCCTATTTATGAACACAAATTCAGAATCGATTTTTTATTGATACTCTCAGTTTTAATTGTAACGGCGATAGCCATCAATCTCTAAATTACGTATCTCCGAAACTGGCCTCTCATTGCTATCTCCTCTCTTGGTTGAGCTTGTCACAATCTTTCAGGACTTTTTTGATTTCCCAATTTCATTATCAGATTAAGAAAATGTCTGGCGATAAAAATTTTAAAATAATTGTAGGTCTGTGAAATCAAATTCCAGATGAGCACCATGAACGCTTACGACACCAAAACCCAAGAAGTTGCTGAACTATACCGTAGAGCAAATGCAGCATTAAAAGAAGAGCATCTGGAGCAAGCCCAGCGATTTCTCGATAAAGCCATTGAACTCAAAGTTCTCAATCTGCAAGTATATCTACTCAAAATTGAATGCGACTTGAGGTCGAAAAACTTCCCCGAAGCTCTAAAGATCTGTAAGAGAGCTCTGGAGCACTACGACGAAATGAAATACGCAGCTAAAAACGCCGTTTGTGACAAATTTGAACTATTTCTGGTCCGATATCAAATTTACGTCCAAATGGGAGAAAACGAACAAGCTGCCAACGAACTAGCAGATCTCGAGGCTTTTGTTAAACAAGCGCATGAGGATAAGTTGATTAGTACTGAGAAATACAAGCTATATCGAAGTCGAATTAAGCAGGAAAGCGGAGTGATGAGTAGAAGGGCTTCAGAGGTCTTTGTAAGTCAATTTTGCTTGATTTCTATGGCAACTCACAATGTGTCTATAGAGAAGTGAGAAGAAAGAGCTCAGACTCCAAGAGGCGAAGCGAGTGCTGGAGCTGTTACAAGATGAGCAAGAGAACGCGTATCTCGGGAAAGAGTGTAATTTAGTGCATATAATCTCAATGCGGTGGCTTGAAAAATGGAAGAGATACTCTGGATTTTATGAGTTGACTGGAGAAAACGCGATTTATAAATTAGACTTTGTGAATGAGGATAACAAAGAGATAGACGATCACGAACATCCAGGTCCTATCGAGGCGAGCGACTTGCTCGAGTATACAGATTCACTGATTGACCCTTTTAAAGTGAAGGATTATTGTAATTATCAAGTGAGGATGGGATTGCAAGAGAATAAAGACTACTTGATCATATCGCATCGTCTTTGGAAAGTGCTTTATGGGATTTACGGCGGAGTGGATATTAAGCGATATGTGATTTCGTTGAATGATGATCCTCATGCCTCCACTTCAGTAGAAATCTGGTTAAAGAAAGTAAAAATGCGCCTAAAGAGATATAAATATAACGGTTATTTGCTTTGTTTCGTTAGATAAATGTGATTCAGCTTCCTTCTATCTCATCGACAAACGGCAACGGGGAATCCCGGCCACACACGTTATATATCAGCAAGAAAGAGACTGCGAAAGATCTCCGTGAGAAGCTGACGAGGATTTATAAGACAAACTTGGAGATCAACCCAAAAGTCAATTTGTCGTCCTGTAAGCTGTGGAAACTCGACCCGAGATACGAGTATACTGAAGCGATCGCGAAACTCCATGAGGCAAGAGGAAGAGTCGTATTAAAAGCCA
>ENA-UOTZ01000723-UOTZ01000723.1-compost-metagenome-genome-assembly--contig:-NODE-723-length-26825-cov-6.704539_pt1 | contig 26825 bp, 9 predicted proteins | sample MGYA00238144_ERZ746983 | MGnify/ENA primary metagenome ERZ746983 (study PRJEB28759, sample SAMN06268863) | compost metagenome | isolation source: single cell | place: USA: California, Emeryville, Joint... | reverse complement strand
TTTGCGGCCTTGCAGCCTCCGCCCTCATTTTCTACACCACGATGAACTTCACAAACTCGATAGTGATGAAGATCAAGGTATTCGGCTACAGCATCACCATCAGCGCGAGTATTATCTTTTCGATTGGACAAATACATGAAGCGACATCATTTCTGGAGTCAAAGACCTTCCTATTAATTGGAGTGTTGATTGTCTTTCTGTCAAGGCTCCTGCTCGAAGGACTCAGAAGGCAGCTACATCAAATTCTTACAACACGCACCAAGAATCTGAAAAGTCCTCTTCATGTGATTCAGCAGTACATAATGTTTTCTGAACAACTAAAAAAGGGAATAACGGTCGCTAACACGGATAAGATCACAAAAACACGTCAAGAATTGATCTTAAAAGGACTTCTAACTCAGCATCTTGCAGAATGTTCTACTGTGGACTGCTTCTGCAAAAACAGGTCCTTTCTGTTCGACTCAATCATTGACCAACATGGCGATGAAAGCGTCCCAGAATTGCATGACCGGGTGTTTTTGAAGTACTTTTTCAAGGACATACTCGATATCGGCCTTCATAATTTCCCTGACTCGATTATTTTATCATTTGCATTCGCGAAATGCTGTATGATGAAAGTTGGACATATTAATCGAGCTTATACTGTATTGATGAGAGTGCGCCAAAGCCAACCTTCGATCTTCAATGCTTTCTATGTTTCTTATTTTCAACAGACCCTGCGCAACACCTTGACTGCTTTCAAACAAAACGATAAGTCTGAATTCGCTTTAATCGACTCAAAGTTCTTGGAATTCGAGCCATTCTACGCGGTATTCATAGAGAAGCTCAAGAAAATGACAGAACTTGCGATTCAATTCATCAATAGCCTCGATCGACATGAGGTAATGCTTGTTGATATCCAGACAATTGGAGTTAGTATGATAACCCAAGAGGCAGAAATTGAAAAATTATGGAAAGTCTTCTTACAAGAATACTCTACGCTCTTCCGGCGTCCTTATCTCCTCTATGGACTCTTCCTCTTTCAAGTTGCGAACCAGGCTTACACTGGCTCCAAATTGCTTGAGCTTTATCAAAAGAAATATATCAGCTCAATCGATAGTCGAGTAAGAAATTTAAATTTCGATACTTTCGATACTAGGAGCTCCACCTTCTTTGCTTGTATTGATGGGTCCAAACAGCGAGTTGGTCACTTGCTATACTGCTCTCATAACGCCGAACATTTTACTGGGCACGCGAGAGAACTTCTACTCAAGTCAAACGTGACTATACTCATGTCGGACTACTTTGCTGAGAATCATAACTCCTTTTTGTTGAGTCATATCGATAAAGGAACTCAAAGTATACTGAACCGGTCTCGTGAGCTCTTATTAAAGCATAAGAAAGGCTATCTGGTGCCTGTTGTCCAAAGAACATCGACTTATATTGATCCAAAATACGGGATTTCGTATATGGCCATGCTCACGAAGCGACCAATTTTCCCAGAGTATATCATAATGACACACGATGGAAAAATTGACGGATGCACTGAAAAAATTGGGAAATTACTTGGCCTGGACAAGGTATATTCAGGAGAATCAAATACTTTCAAATTTCAAGAGCTTTGTGATGAATTCGATTCGCTCAATCGAGCAAGAAACATTGAGCTCATCTTCGAAAAGACATGGCGTCTGCAAAACCACATGGGCCAAATTAATGATGCCCAATGTCGCAGGTGTTTTGACGAGAGAGGCGAGCCGATCGCTGAATATCGAGAAGAAATCAACACTTATTTGAAAATATGCACCGATATCCGCTATGGTTTTGTGCTTCGAGTAAAGCCCTTTGTCGCCACCTCACCCAAACTCCGGGCTCTAAAAACTTCTGCTGTAGATAAGAGAGAGCCCCAGAGGCACTTCACATTAGAGTGTACTTTCCAAGAGCATTTTTTTATGGGAAACTCAAAACTAATTCGATTGATTGTCATCGAAACGATAGCTGATGGTGACACTATAGTCTTAGACACAGGGGCAAAGAAATCTCTTTCATTTTACGATCCTGTAAAGAAAACCTTGCGAAGCAGCTCCAGTCACAACCAAACATTAACAGAGTCCATACCAGAAGACACCGGTCGAGCTAGCCTTAGAGGCGTTATGGAAGCACTAAACACAAAGAATTTCTCAATGAATTTCTCAGGAATGAAAAGCTCGATAGCCTCCGGTCAAGCCCTTCCGATACAAAATCACATTATCGCGAGATTCAAAGGCGATCAGTCGAAAAGAGTTGAATTTGATGCCTCCTTCGAAACAAACCGAGAAGATCCTTTTCAAAAAACATTCACGGAGCGAGGTCCTGCAGAAGAAGGAGATGATCAGAAATCATATCAGACCGTTTCAAACTTTGAGCACGTTCTTTATGACATCGAGAATGACAAAGGACACACTGTGCGAAGACAGGGCACCAATGCAACAGATCGGAACAATCAGATGACCACTTCCAATTTTTTGGCGCCAGGCGCAACAACAACCAACCGCAGATTCATTGAAACCGACAGAGGTGATGTGAAAGACGCAGTACGTCTAAGCGAACCTGCGAATCTATTCAACGCTGACTTGCCTTCGAGATATTTGGATCGCGAGATGAACCCAATCGTTTCCTCCAATACAATGAAAAAAGATGATAGAAACTCAACCGACAAGGCATTTGATTCAAAGTCCTCAAAATTAAAGACGCCGGAAGGTGGTGGACAACCTATCAGAAACGCTATTAAACAGATAATAAATCAAAACTTCCTTGATAAAAAACGTGTGGACCAGGAAGGACAAACCTCGATTGCTTCGTCAACGACGAGCAGCGGACTCAGAAGTTTCGCGAAACAGCTTGAAACGCTTGTCCAGAGCAGGGAGTACTCACCCTTGCTTAAGAATTTTAGGATTTGGGTGACGTTTACCTTTATAGTTGTGCTATCATTGTGCCTTGCGACTCAAATGACAAATACGAATGATATTAACGAAATAAACTCTCAGCAAGCTGTTGTAGGGTTCGTCTACACAAGACTCGAGTCCTTGGTTGATATTTCTAGATATACAATGCTTTTTCTCCTTGCTGAAGATGGGATCTTGAGCCCAGACCGCCATTCCGGAGTTTTCCACGACTCAGACTTCGAGAGCTATTGCATTTCCCAACTCCAAAGTAGTCAAGATCTGCTTAGGGACCAAAATAATCAATATAAAGTGTACCTCTCAGAAATTAATCGCGAACTCGCTCAAGAAGTTTACGACTTAGATGTGTACCTCCTCCTCTATGACCAAAACTCGTATTTGAATATTACAATGCCAAACATCCAGTCTATCGATGCGATTGCGAACGTGGCGTACGACCTCTCGACAACAGAGCACGTGGATTTCACTATGAACAACCCGACCTTACAAACTGTTGTTCGAAATTCGATGGACGAGATGATTGTGAATATAGAAAACTCTCCTGAAAGGTTCATTCGGCAGATTGAATACGAACTCGATAACACCCTCAGCAACCTTATCATATTCGCGGTTATCTCTATCCTGTTGACGTTTTTCTTGATTATTGGCTTCTTTCGTGTGATGAGAAAGCTCTATCAAAAGAAACACACGTTCTTGAACATGTTCTGTGCATTGACTATCGACGAAATCATCTATATGAGGAGCGAGATCATTGCATTCCAACAGCTTGCAAACATGGCTTACGAAGGAGAGTCTAAATTGATCGAGTTTAGAGCGAGGTCTCAGGGTGAGATCCACAAGCAGCAGGTTGCGAAATTCAGCCAGCAAGCAAAGAAAAGCGATCAACTTTTCCACAATAATAAAGGGCATAAACTTTTCAAGCGAGGATCCGCCAAAAATCTCAACCGTCGGGCTTACTTGAAGTACATTCCATTGGTCTACCTGCTCTTGGTGTTGATAGTTATCTATGTGGTTATTATAGTACAATTCAAGTCTTATCAAGAAAGTGAGGAGGACCTAATTGTGTCTGAATATGTGAGTATTGATAAAAGAGCCCATGAGCAATCGATGGCATATATTGGAATGTATCTCCTGATGGTTTTCGGAGAGGATTTTAGCTTTAGACAGGACAAAATCCTCCCTAATCTCGAGAGTACGGTTGAGCAATTGTATGCGTTCAGTTCGTTTTTAGATAATTTCGATGCGTCAACGCAAGAATCGGAAAAATGGGGAGAATTAATAAACGGAAATTACTGCGAAAATTTGAATGCGACTGAGAAGGATTTCTGCCAGTCGGTAGCCTCTGGTGCCGCGACGAGAGGGATTTCGGGCATGGATAACTTTATGAGGGAGACATACGTGCGCGTGCTAGATTTTTGGAAGAATAATAAGGAAAATCTGACTACGGAGAAGAAGATTGAAATTCTTTCTAAGAACTACGTCGTCGATGCTGAGGTGATTTATCACAAGTACCTACGTCCGGCTTATGAGGAGCTCTTGGACTTGATGTTAGTGACCGTACATGAGAGATCAACTTTCCAAAGCAGTCTTGTAATAGTGCTCTCCGTCTTTCTCTATGTGTTATATACTGTGGGCTTTGTTGCTGTGTTGAAGATGACGGAGCTCCTCAAGACAGACGAGATCAATCAGAGAAAAATTCTAAGGACGATTCCGCTGCAGATAATTATGTCGAATATGACAATCAAAAAGCAACTGAAGAGGATTTTCGTTGATCTAAGGATAATATTGTGAGAATAAGGAGTCTAATTGGATTTGAATATGTGAGCATCTTCTTGTTTTTCATTGATATGTAGACATACTGATATATAGTGTAAACAGTTTAGGCGCATGTATAAAACCTAATGAGCCGTACCAATGATAGAAGGTAGAAGTCACTATGAAATACTCCAGAGATCTTAGAAAGGCCGGCTTCAACCCTTTTACGATTTCGTAGGGAAGTACTAAGGTGCATATGGGCCGAAGCAGAGGCTCATGAAACCGAATTTCCAAGCATTTTTTCTATATTTCAAAATTCATTCAGCAGATATAACATTGCAAAGTATTCTCCTTCCCACGAATACGATGCACATTTCATATAAAGTAATAACACTTATTCAAATCATAAATAAAGCAGCAACTTAATGCTCTAGCTAGCTGTAGAGAATTTGAGTTATTCACTCTCAGCATAAAAAAAACATTGTCTCAATAAAAAACTTCTCCGATAAAATTCCAATGCTCAACAAGATCGTAAATCGTTTATCTAATGAATTGGTCGTCATAGACAGGTTGAGGCTTCACAATTAGAGATTCATGGCAGCATTTGATCAAATACGTCTCTGAATAAACATCATCTTCAGGCAAGTAAGCCATGATTTCTCCCTCTAATATTGCTGGCTTCTCAATCCCTTGCATTTTAGCATTGAAATTTTCCAGAGACACGGAGCTTATTCTTTTCTTCCCATCCACCCCTTCAATGTACAGTAATAATTGATTCATTTCATCGTAATAATTCCCGTATGTGGGTACACTCAGTACCGAAGCAGCTACCGACAGGTTCTCTGTACGATAGCTCAGGAAATGAAAATTCTCGGTTTTTTGAGAAATTCTCTGAGCCACGATAATAAGCTCCTCCAATGGGTTCCAGTTCAGCCATTTGCTTGACCTTCCGAGTTTGTCGGAGGTGAGTATTCGCATATAACTCACTCCATGGTTGTCAAAACCCACCAACAGTATAGACGTTACCCAACACCGAGCAGCACTCTTTTCTTCTCATCATATGAAATTTTACGGAATTTTGCCTTGTCTTTGCTGTCAAAAATCACTGACGGTGGTGCTTTCACTGTTTTGTCGGCCAGCAGCACGACCTTCGGCCCAAGCAGCAGAAGCAAACTTGACAAATGTGGGATATAGGCCAAATCTAAAGATGTCCTTAACTCAGTGTAAAGATTGATCAATTCGACTTCCTTGCAAATTTCTGAAAGACTGAATAGGTTTGTTAGTCTGAGCGATGAAAAGTTTCTGATTTCTATATTTTCTGAAGACTCGTGGTAGAATACAAGTTTTTGCTTGCGTGCATTGATTCGGAGGATATGTCTAGAATTAATAGCATTCTTTGCAATAGGAAGGAGCAAACGCTTCAATGGGATCAATTTTTCATGGCGAAAGAAGTTTAAGCTCAGCAGCGAAGGCCCTTCTCGGCATAGGGCAACGATCAGTTTACCAACTGGAACTTGATTGCCGATGATCAATATTCCGGTAGTTTTACTTGAGTTTGATTTCACCTTGGTTGCTTTTCTTTCCTTCAAAAAGTTTTTGAAGACGTAGCCTTCTTCTTGTTGAATAGGCTCCTCTCGTTTCTTGGTGAATATTTGAAATTCTTTTGGGAGGTCAATTGCGTGCATGGTTTCACGAAATGATAATTTTTTATTAAGGAGTCACAGGCAAAACTGTAATGAAGTAAACCAACGTTTGATTTTGTGATCCGTGAGTACAAGACAAAAAAAATTTATAATATTCATAATAACGAAGGTATTTGACTTAAGGATATTTGGGAGTAGCTAGAAGAGAAAGAAGTCAGGCTATCATTAATACTTGTTGACTCCTGTAAGAACAATGATAAATTTTTGATTAAGGTTTCTCTGTTCAAAATAACTCTCTCATCGAAACGAAAGATGAGAGAGTGAAAACTAACGAGCGCATAGCAAACGCATTGACTTGAAATAGCTAATTATTAAATTTTTGTTACAAGGTCATGAATAGATTAGTTAGATTTTGAGCTCTATTGCTTTGAAGAGATCTCGCCTGTTTTAGACAAGTCATCATATGTGGTTCACAGAAAATCTTGGATTTCATGACGTTTCAATTCATACGCATTTCGTAAGTAAGGCACTCATTTGAGAAGAACCCCACATGATCGAATTATGAATACTTAGATTATTTCTAAAGTAGTTGCCTTTCCTCCTTTCTCAAGCTGTGTCTCCTGATTGTTCGGAAAATCTCACTACCAACAAATTTTGCTATTTCATTAAAACAAATTTGTTGACAATAAAACTCTGATATCGGAATTAACCTATTATATTGCAGGACAGAAACGAAACATTGCTCTCTTTCAATCCACAAAGGAAATGACGAAACACCGGCCTACTATATAGGAAAATCCAAAATAATAACAAATAGTAAGCAATCTTATACTCAAGCCTTTGACAAAGCAAGTTTCACTAATGTGTCATTTCCCTATCATCTTCTTGATTTAAATTCGCTGATAAAAAATCTTTCTACTATCAGAAATAAATGGTGTCATTACAGCCCGTTGACAACGAACTCATTTGGCGTCCTAATACCGACGGCCAATGGGCCTTGTACTACAACGCTCAAAAAGACCTTCCTCCCAGACTCAAGGAAGAAGAACTCAAAAAGAAGACTGAGCAACAAAAGGAGAAAGCACCCAATCTCCCTTTCTACACCAGTAAAGAGAAGAAAGAGACCAAAGGCGCTCTTATCTACACAACCAAAGGATACGGCATCATCCAGAACATCAAACCCGAATCCAACAGCATCAGTGTTCGCGTCGGAGGCGTTGTTGAAGATTTCTCTCGTGAGGAAGTTTCAAACGAGCTCCAAGTTGCTATCACCTTCATCTCCAAAGGAACGCGACGTGATGAAGTCGCGATATTCCCAATCCAGTCAACCGCGAAAGAAATCGTCGAAAAAATTGAAGAAAATGAGAGCAGAGATACCGGAGCTTCATGTCAAGTGTTTTGGAAAGGAAAAGAGATGGCAAAGACCAGCGAAAATCTCGAAAAGCTCGGGTTTGCGCCTATGTGCAGACTCCTGGTCACAACAATGCTTGGAAGGTTCTATACCCTCTCGAGATTCGGTAGAAAGAGCTATGGATGGGGCTATGGGAGGAATTCAACGGACGGGATTGCTTTCACTGTTAACAAGGATATCAAAATTGCTGGATTTGGTGTCTATCTCTCAGATTCGGACACAATTCCGGGAGTAGTGAAATTCAATGAGGGAGAAGATTGCTTTTCTGGGGACCTAGCAACAGCTGAGATAACTTTTTCGAAAGATATGGAGGATGAGCCGGGAAGTCAGATCTATCGGTTCATGTTTAAAAAGCCCATTAGAGTAAAAGCGGACTCTAAATACACGTGTGTGGTGCAGTTAACGTCCGGAACAACAGCGTATGGTAATGATGGGAAAAATACCGTCACTGGGGACCAAGACGTAACGTTTACGTTCTCTCACGCCCAGAACTCTAGCAATGGCACGGGAGTAGGCTCAGGCCAGGTCCCGACGATATATTATTACGCGTAAATTAGCCTAATATTACGAATAATCATACATAATCGTCAATGCCACTATTAATATGGAGAGTTTATCGATGTACCAGATATTGAATCATGAAATTTGAAAAATTATAACATAGCTATCAATGATAACCCTTAACACGTGAAAAATCAAGGAATAATTAAAAAAAACAATTAAAATAACGAATGGATAAGTGCAAAATTCTGCCTTTTAGCGATTTCGAGAGAAGTTGCCTGTCTATAGTGTGACTGCTGCGCGTTGAAAAACTTAGTAATTTTTTTGAAAGTCTTTAACTGGATACCGAATTTACTGATAGACTTATGATCGAAGATAAATATCGAATAATTTTCGAAATTTTATTAATCGAAATGTTCCTGAGACACATTCCAAAGAAATTCTTTAGCGAGACCTTCAACTCGTCCAACTATCACGTTGCTGGGTCTGACAAACTATGGATCAAGGCGTATTTATATGGCCTTGCATTCGAACCACAGGAACATGAAATAAAAATAAGGTCTGACAATGGAAAAGAATACATTGTGAGAAGATTACTATTACCACAGCCAAGAAGCAGGCTGCGGTCCCTCGATCCAAATCTCGTAGAAACAAATTGCCCTTACCTCTCAGTGCCGTGTGCAGAGAAGATTCGTGGGCTAGAGTATCTTATCGCGTATCCAGCAGAAGAGACACATGGCCAATTTATTCTTGATGAGGCGATTCAGAGAAATCAGCCTCTCCCTTACGATTTATTAAGTAACATCGCTAAAAGTGGTATCATTGCGCTCTTGTTCCTTGATAAGCATGCTACTCGACACGGATTCATTCAGCCTCGTAATATTTCTAAGCAAAAGCATATGGAAAACTACAAGTTGAGTGCTTGGGACGTCTATAACTTCGATTACAAGCATATCTATTCCGCTCCTGAGATTTATCGAGATAACCCGTTTCACAATCCTGTGAACTCATCTCTGATGCTATCCGACACATTCTCGCTGGGGCTTGTCCTCCTTCAAATGTCGAATTTGATTCCTCAATCCAGACTCACCAACGAGATCTATCAAAGTGGTGAATTTCAAAAAGATAAACTTGCTTATTACCTCGACGCGGTGCGGGCGAATTATTCCAGCGAATTCTCGAGTTTAATCGCCAAAATGCTCGAGACTGACCCATATCTGAGAGAAAGTTTCCTCGAAACTGCCATTAATATGTACGCCAGCTACGTTTGGCAGGCTTATTCAGAAGAAGAGTTCTATGAAGGTCCTGCTCTTGGGAAGTTCAGGTTGGGGAAGGGAATTCATTACAAGGACTCTGGTGCAGAATATACCCAATCAACTTATTTTTTGGATCATCAGTATGGGAGAACCATGAAAGGAAACCTCAACGACGGCACGACAGTCAATCTCAAGAGCTGTTGCGATCTGATATTTGGGACGGCAATAGCTACTCGCCGCGACTCTCCGAACAGAGTTATTCTGGAGTATGAGGCCAACCAATTGATTAGCTCCGAAGGTCATTTGGCACTCGGCCCGAATTCCTCATTCGTTGGCAAGATCATCAATGGGCTGCCCGAAGGGTATGGGACTTACATATTGAACCACGACATCGAAATTACGGGTAATTGGTCAAAAGGAGTGCCGAGTGGGGAAATGACAATGAGGCACAGGCAGAGGGGATTTGAGTATGTGGGTGAACTCGACTCTGAGTTCAAACCTTGTGGAAAGGGCACAACGATTACCAACGAATCAATTTACACCGGCGAATTTGAGAATGGCGCTCCCAATTCGCAGGGCAAAGTGGTTTTCGAGAATGGGATAACTTTTGAAGGAGCTTTTGAAAATGGAGTTCCTAATGGCGAGGGAATCCTCATCCTGGCTGATGGCTCATTGCAACGAGGGACTTTCTTGAATATGTTAGCACACGGGAAAATCATAGAATTTACGCCGGATGGGTCAGTTTACGAGGGAAACTTCAAGGAAGGCATCAAAACTGGACAGGGACGGCTGGTGGCACCAGATGGACGGATCATTGAAGGAGAATTTCGATATGACAGGCCTAATGGAAAGGCAACAATATCTTATGCCAATGGAGAAGTTTATGAAGGGGAACTTCTCGATGGGTTGAGACATGGATATGGAAAATTGGTCTCCCCGCATCTTCAAACAGAATATGAAGGTGAGTGGAAAGATGATATGATCCATGGAACTGGGAAAATGAGAGTTGAGAGACAAGGCTGGGAATATGAGGGAGAGTTTAAAAACTCACTCAGACATGGGTTCGGAACCATAACTTTTCTCAATTCTGCCCAAAAATATCGAGGAGAGTGGGAAAATGATGTGCCTGAAGGTGAAGGGAAGCAATGGATGGTAGACGGCGCGGTCTACCAAGGAGAGTTTAGGAACGGAGTTCCTAGTGGACACGGAAGAGTTGATTTGAAGAACGGAGATTATTATATTGGCGATTTCCAAGATGCTCTTATGCATGGGAAAGGGACCTACTTCTTTAAAAGTGGAGCAAAGTATATCGGGGAATTCAATAGAGGTGTGAGAGAAGGATACGGAAAATATATATTTGGAAACGGTGTGATTTGGAAAGGGGATTGGGTTAATAATAACCTCGAAGGTGAAGGAGTTGTGGAGGAACCTAATGGGCTAATAAGGGTCGTTGAGTTCAAACATGGGAGACCAAAATCAAAGTCGAGTATACCAGAAAAAAAGCTTTGTTCTATTTTTTAGTTCTTGAAAAGTTGCTGGGCTCGAGCTGGTCCGTCAAAATAAAAATAAATGAGATGCTATCATATTAAGGAGTTTGATTTTGTAGATAGGGTTATTCTAATTAATATTACTCACTATTTTAATCTATGCTGTTACTTCTGAATAATATTTTTATTACGCAGCCACTTAATGTAAAAAGCTATTCTTTCACTAGTTTGATTGAGTATTGCTTCGATGACTGTTACGAAACCTCCTCTATGATCGATTTTCTTCGAAAAAAGAAAGTTTGCTAAATTGATAGGTCTGCTCGATGAATTTCGAGGAGATATAAACCTGGCTTTTATTCGTGAAGGTTTGAAATTCAATGAAAATATGTAAATCAAGCACGGAGTGTTTTGAGTATATTGATTCGTGAAAATGCTTTATTGAGTTCGAAAATTTGGAGGATATTGATACAAACTGTATAAATTTCGTATATTTTCGGAATCGATTCCAAAAAGCGACTATTACAAACCAAATAATACATTCTTCGTAGTGTGTCCTAGAAATTAAAAAATTATTTCAAATGCCAATCCAAGAATTTACTTCTTGTCGAGGGTGACATACTCTTTTTTCTGGGCTGGCCAACATCTTCCCTTGCCCCTATAATCAAAAATTCAGATTCAGTTCCCCGAAAACAGTTTACATCGTTCTAAGGGAGAGAGCTCACTGGGATGCTTATGAAAACTGATTTCTTCCTTATCATTAACTAAAAAACGACTGCTTTCCTTCTTATTAGGAGATGGAGGGGAATCATTCTGGAACTTCACCATCATGGTATGTCTTTTCTCGTGCTTGGTGGGCTTGTCCTGGCGCTTCTGTTTCATTGGTTTCGAAATTATGCCCGGACTTATCGCCATGCTGAATTCCATACCAGGGTTGCCAATATTAGTATATCTTTTGGAAATGTGTTGCTTTTCTGCGGGGAGGTCTTCCAGAAGAGGCAGAACAAAACTCGTTTGGGTTATCCTAAAAGGACTACCCTCGCCTTCTTGATGAGGGTTGTAAATAGGACTCTGAGCATCTCTGTTAAATTTCTGCAGATTGACTTGGTCTGGGTAGGCACGCAGCGGGAGATGCTTGGCATTGTACACTTTCTCAACTGAAGGAAGCTTGCCGGAAGAAGGTTTTTCATTCAAGATGTCAAAGGATTCATGATGCTTTTCTGGATAAGGAGAAATACGACTAGTAGCAGATGGCCTAGGTCGCTTGACTTGAGACTTTCTGCTCTTAGAAGATGATTTTCGTGAACTAACTTCGAAAAGTGTATGGCTTTTCGGCTTATCGTCAGAGACCTAAAATAGTTAATATTGTCAACAAAGCATAGGATTTCAATTTAGTACTTGTCCTTTCGCAGAGTAAATCATCAAAATATATTCATCTACCACCATTCCGAGGAGTTTTTGGAGGTAACTCTTTTTTACACGTTTCGGATCATGGATAGTCACAATTACGAGGTTGAGCAGCACATTAAGGATTTGAACAGTCACTAACTCTTGAACGAAACTCAATATGAATATCATCAGCCAGGAGTTAACAGCTTTCTCTCCAGCATCTGGATTCGCCATATTTGACGCTGTGATAACGAATACGGCGTAGCCATAAGCACCGCAGCTCGCGAATAAAAGAATCCAACCGAAAACTTGCTTGAAAATGTGAATGCAGGAATCACTCTCAGGTTTTTTGGCCTCAGAGGGAGTTTTGCGCTTGCCTTCTTCTTTTTTTGATTGGCTTAGCGAGTATGATAAGCATTCAAACCAAAAGCAATTGTTACCTATTATGCCTTGAGGATTTTAAAAGAAACATGATGATCGCGGATATCGGCGTCATGACTGCTGAAGAAACCAGTGACCTTTGCATTTTCTCCATAGGACTAAATGTGCTCTATCCAAATAAGAATGAGAGATTTTTTAAGATATTGAAAAAAACGATATAGTCCTTACGATATCTATTGCCTGGTTGAAGATACACGAGAAGGCCATGATACCAAGGAACCGGTTCTCAAAAATCCAAACCCTGCTGATTCGCGGTGATCGTTTATTGTAAAGGAAAAACAACGAGAGGATGCTATGCCGGACCTAGCGTAGCAAATTTATGAGAAAATATACTTAATATTCGAAGGCTATACCCCGAAACTCAGCAGGAGCTTTTTCCAGAAAGGTCTCTTCCTGTTGTAATAATCCGTTGCCAGATGACGGTGATCTCGATAGTCTAGCATAGCACCGAGCACTGAGAAGAGGACGGCTACTCCTAAGCTACCAATGATGATCCAAAACACTAAACTGCTCATGAAGTCAAAATCCGCGAGAGCTTTGACATTAAAGAGGTATTTTAGATTTGACTTTGCGTACAATCCCTTCACAGCTACTAGAGAAGTGAAATTATTCATATCGCTGCAAGAACATGTGAATCCTCCAACGATAAGCGTCGAAGACGACTTGTTACACCCATTACGACACGAGTTTACGTTGCTATCTGGCCTGTATATCAAATTAACAGGATCATTTACCGTGAAATTTTCAGTTTTGGGCACTTTCGGTTCTTTAACATCGAACGTGAAGAAATTCGTCTCATTGGAAGAGCAATCGAAGAAATTTCGAGACCAGCACACGAACATTACATCCACATTGTCAGCTGAATCTTTGCCTGGTACAGTGACACCACTCAAAGGGAATTGCACCAATGGAGATGTGTTACTGATTTCGAATGTCCTGTTTGAGAAATTTTGGACTTCGAGGTTCTGAACATACAACTTAAAGTTGTCTGTTTCTATAACGAGCGGCTCTTGATTCGGCAGGCGATTATGGAGGGCTGTGATACGAATTTGGTCGAGTACAGTCAGAGTATAGTCGAGGTTTTCAGCGTAACTTGGGTCGGTATCGTTACACTTGAAAGAGAGTTTTCCGAGGCAGTTACTTGCGATTTGGGCAATTTCATGAAGAGTATTATCGTCGACGGTTTGATTCGCGGCTCTTGTAGCCACCAATGCATTATGCAATTGAAACAAGGCACTTGTGGCCATGCTGATTTCGAACAAGTCAGGGTTTCCGAACAGAGCGCTATATGTGCTCACCGCGAGGTTAAGCTGGAGCGATGGATTCGCAATGGCTTGCAGTTCCATGGTAAAGTTTTGCATTACCTCTTGTTTTAAGGAGATTACTTGTGTGTAGTAATCTTGGGTCACCGAGCATGACGTAGAGGCATAGCCCTGATCGCAAGTGCAAGCAGTCACATTGTAAGTGTCAATCACACACTTTCCGTGACCCGAACAGCCATTTGGGCACTGCCCTGCGCCAGTTACAGCAAGCATTCGCCTTCTGCTGGCAATATTACTCCAGGCCTTTATTTCTTGAGCATAGCAATTAAGTAAGCTTGCTAACATTTCTGCGTCACGGGACACATAGTTGTTTGTAAGCGCAACGACTCCTGCTCGTATTGATTGAATATCGGCAGCTCCACTTGAAGGACGCGACGCTTCCACTGTTACAATCTGCTCTCCGATGGCTCCCAAGGAATCTTTTATCTCGCATTTGATATTAAGGTCTGGATTTCCATAAGGCAAATAAAATTTCATTGTCGGTGAATAGGTATAATCCACTAGCACTTGATAGAACGAATCATTTGAAATTGGGTCCAAGGTAAATAGCGATCGATATTTAAGAGGCAGGTTGTCGTCCGTGGAGGACGCAGTTAGCTGGAAAACCGTTTGGAATCCAATACCAGCAGATGGAACAGCATCACAGGTCACTGTTGGCGGGTCAATGAGCCGGAGAGTGAGCTGAGCCCATGAGACAGTTCCTGTTGAAGCGTCCGTAGAGGTAACTTCTACGGTGAAGTATTGAGTCTCTGAAGCTACTTGTTTGAAGTAAATTTGGACTAGGTCGAGGTTGCTAAAATATTCCACTGGAATCGACCAACTCGATGTTAGAGAGCTAGCAGACCCGTTAATGTTGTAACTCAAAACTATATCCTCCCATCTATTAAACGAAGTACTCAAAACCTTTGGAGTAAGCGTGAGATTTGCTGAAGTTGCCTGAGGGGCAATAAGGACGCTGTGATTACTAAACTGGTTCCCGGCGTAATATACTAAAATAAAAGTATAATTGGTTCCAACTGCAAGCGTCATCGGGGGTATGACGAGGTATTTTCCACCGTCAATTTTGTAGGAAGGAAGTAGCAGCGTCAGATTTTGACCATTTTGGTCCACACATGGATCTTCGCATATCCAATCGTAGTATTGAGCCACTGTCGTATTTCCATTAACAAGAAAATCAGGATGATATGACAACGAAGCATCCAATACGAGCTCCTGATCCGCTTGTACACTGCGGTTGCCTCCAAATATCCACGCAACCGGCTCGCTCTCCATGACCCTAATCACATAGCTCTCTCGTTGGAAGCGCCATGGTTCCGATGTTCTATGCGCTTGAATATTAATATTATAAATAGCTCTATTCGTCAGAGTGTATGCAGGAATCGATAGTGTAAATACATTAAGCTTGCTGTTCCAATAGCTGTTCAAATTCGGTATCAATATCGGATCGGAGGGATTCTGTTGCCAGGTCACAATTGTATCATTGAACGTTGGTTCAAATACCTCTGAAGACACAACTCTCAAGGTTAATGGCTTGTCGACAGTTATTGAAATATATTGGATGGGCTCGATACCAAATATCCCATAATTTGGAACACAAACGTTTTCTATGCATTGCGAGTTTGGGAAGCTCAGCAAACAATCTATATCAGCGCTACAAGGAACGCAGACGAATAGCAGTGGATCACACACCGCTTTGGATCGACTGCTGCACTGAGTATTGTTCAAACATTCATAACAAGATCCATCTGAGCAGATAGCATTGGTTCCTTGTGACATACTTAGGCACGCAAAATTTGATTCGCAAGGTTGGCTTTGGCACGTAAAGTTAACACAAACCTGATTCTGCCCTCGGCAGTGGCTGTTGATGACGCATTCACGGCACTGGAATTCATAACATGCGCCGAGTCCATGATCGACGCATTCTGAGTGACAAATGCAATATGTACATTTGTTATTTCTGCACGCAGGAATGCCGTTTGAAAGAGAGCAATGAGTGTTTACGAGACAGTTAACACAAGTTTGTTCTTTGCAGAATGGCGTGACAGGTAGATGTAAGCAATGGGAATGAATCTCGCAGGGACTGCATCGTCCCATCGGAGAACACATCGCTAAAGTGGCATCATGACAATATGAATTGTCTAAGCAATTGACACAATATCCATCGGATCTGCAAAGAGGGTAATCAGGATAGCCTAGCGAGCATTTGGAACTATTGGTAACACATGAGTCGAGGTAGCATTTATGCGTGCTTGCACTGCATTTGTACTGATATTCGCAATCACTGTCACTTCTGCAACCGACGCATAAACCAGATTGGCAGTAAGACGCTCCTGAAATATGCAGGCATTGTGAGTCGTCAGTGCAAGCAGCGCAGAACTGTTCAGCGCATTGGGATGCGTTGGGGAGACTACAATTCAAGTTGCTGACGCATTGGATACAGGTTCCGCTGGACGTACAAATAGGCAGTTTTAAAGTAGATGAAAGACAGTCGTTGTTTGATGTGCAGGTTCGGCAAAGGAAAGACGTTGTGTTACAAAGAGGAGTTTCGAATGGACAGTGCGATGCTAACTCACACTGTTTGCATTTCTGTGAATAGCAGTTGGTTCTATTTGTCGAAGCGTAGAGATCGCAGTCAGAGTTAGTCGTACAGCCAGTGCATTGGTTACTTGCATTACAGACTGGAGTTGCATCGCTACAGTCGGAGTGGCTCCAGCACTGAGCACACCCGGCTTCTGGATTGCATTTTGCTAATAAAGCACCCAAATGTGCGCATTCTGCATCTTCTGAGCACGTATAGCATGTGTTGTCAGAATCTGTAGTGTTGCAGTAAGAGTAGGATGGAAAAGTACAATCAGCCTGCATGGTGCACTGGTAGCAGGACCCCCCTGAGCACCTTTTGAGACGCCAGAATGAGTTTTGGCAAGAGAGATCATCGCTGCATGGGACACAAAGACCTGTTGTGGTGTTACAGAGAGGTGTTTCAAAAGGACAATCAATGTCTCCCTGACATTGTTTGCATTGATTGGAGAAACAACTAGTTCGTTTAACCGAAGCGTAGGGTGCACAGTCTATATCTGTAGTGCATCCAGTACATTGATGGTAGGTCGTGTCACAGATAGGGAATGAATGATTGCAATTGGTGTCATCAAAGCAGAATACGCATCCAATGTTTTCTTTACAATAGGACCGAGGAGCAAGATGCAAGCAATCGTCGTTCACATTGCAAATCTCGCATGTCCGATTGGAAGCCGTCACATGGCAATATGACTTATCCGGAGTCTCGCAATCATTGGATGTCAAGCACTCAAAGCACTTTCCTCCATCACATTTTCTTACAGCCCATTGTGAAGCTTCACACTGCTCGTTGCTGCCACACATTTCGCAAAGGCCTGATTCTGTATTACAAATAGGAGTGGTGAAAGGGCAATCCCAATCGATTTGGCACTGTCGACACGATGATGAAAAGCAATGTGGGCGGGATATAGCGGCATAATTCGAGCAATCTGAATCACTTGTGCATCCTGTGCATAAATTACTCGAATTGCATACAGGAGTCGTGTGGCTACAGTCGCTATGGGAAAGACATTGCACACAGACACCCGAAAGACATTTGTCTAATGGAGCAAGGTGACTACATTGGGCGTCAGTACTGCAGCCTCCACAAACGTTTCCTATGCAAAGTGATGAACTTGGTGAGAGACAATCGTTTGATGTAAGACATTCATAACAATGGCCGTTGTCACATTTATTGAGATGCCATAAAGAATTTTGGCACTCGATGTCATTGGAACATGGCTTACAGGCTGCTTGAACAGAGTTACAAAGGGGATTGGATGACGGGCATTCTAAATCATCACGACATTCAGTGCATACTCCATTATGACATTTCGTTTGACCTGAGGCAGCATACAAAGCACACTCATCATCAGCAGTGCAACCTGTGCATTGGTAAGTCCCGGTACACACTGGGGAAGAATAATCGCAATCAGAAGGATCCATGCATCTAACGCATGTTGTTCCAGTACAGCGCTGAAGCGATAAATGCGCGCAGTCACTATCAGCCACGCAAGTTGTGCATGTATTTGGGGTTCCATCAGTGCAAACAGGTGCATCAGGTGATAAACAGTCATTGAAGGTGAGGCAGTTATGACATGCACCAGTAGTTAAGGAACATTTTGGAAGAGCCCATAGTGAGGTTGAACAATCGACATTATCAATACAGGCTCGGCAAAGGCCGCTGCTACAGATGGGGGTGCTAAAAGGGCAGTCTGAGTCACTTCTGCATTGTTTGCATTGGCCACTCATGCAGAAAGGCTTCTCTGAATATAGACTGCTGCATTGTGTATGAGCAGTGCATGAAGTGCATTGGCCACTGGAGGTGCAAACTGGATGAGTGTAGTTGCAATGATCGTCTGTTACGCACCTAAAACATCCGACTCCACTTTTACAACGTGAAGTGGAAGGGTATAGAGAACAGTGGCTATCGTCTATACAAATACTACATTCATTTGTCGTCGGATTACAATATGATTTTGCAAGTGAGCAATGAGTCCCGTTTAAGCATTCAACGCATCTCTGTCCGATCTTACACTTTGTGCGGCTCCCAAACCGATCACAATGGGTATCGCTTTGACAAGGTGCGCATTTTCGACCATTGTAGAGATCACAGTACGAATTATTAGCATTAGGACAGTGAGTATTTAAGGTGCAATTCCGACAGTACCCAGACCCAATTTCACAAAAGGGATGATATTCCTTTATGCAATGTTTGTCTTCTCTGCACCCACCGCATTTAAAATTGATGGCTGGCGGAGTTTTTACGCAGGCTGGGGCTGAAGAATCCCTATCACAGTCTTCATGTGTTCTACATCCCGAGCAAATCTGATTCGTGCAATAACGAATATCAGAACCAAATTTACCCTCACACTCAGAATCCTCAAAGCAACCCGAACAAACTCCATATCGGGTGGCACAGCTAGCAGCTGCTATATCAAAATTGCAATGATTATTAGTCTGGCACTCAAAACAATAACCTCCTGTAGTATTGCAGGTCGTCAAGCCATGAGTCTGACACTGGGCGTCAGTGGTGCAGTTCCAGTATTCACAAAAGGTTTTGCAACCTGCGTAAACAGAGGAGGGACAATCTCCATTGTTACCGCAGAGTCTAATAGACAATTTGGCTGTACTTGGATAAAATAAACATCCAAGCATGCCGAAAAAGAGCAGAATATTGATGGGAAGAGATCTTTTCATTATCGATTTCTTTGCTTCTTTCAAATAAATAGTTATAGATAAAAAAGTTGGAAAATCATTCAGATTTCTATAAAAATTCTCGAAGTTTGTTCTTTTTTTGAGCTATTTTAATTCGATTCATGCAATTTAAAAAAGACAGGTATATAGAGTTATTAAGAATCAAAAAAGGATTCTCTTGATCAGATTACAGCACAGCGGCTAACGCATATTCAGAGATATTTGTTCTCTCAGGTTAGGCAAAACTCATTTGCTCGTAAAACAACTCTTTCCTCTTTTCCTATGCACTTTTCAAGTCAAAAATATGTTAGAGTCCCCCCAAAAAAAAACGTGAATGATAACAATTTCTGATGGCTATATAACAAGGTTTATGTAAGCGATCAATATATTAGAAGACAATTAGGTTATCAATATGCAGAATAAATTCTGTTTTTTAGATGGTTTCATCATCAATGAGTAAAGTAATCCCTGCGAATTGCATCCGGATTTCATTAAGTTGAATTATTGTACAATGAAGTGCAGAATAAAACAAGTAGAAAACGTACTTCGTCAATTTTTTACTAGCCAAGCCTCTCAGTGTTAAGTACCTTTTGAGTAAAGTTCGTGGTTTAACTCTTGATAATAGGATTCCTCAAACGAGCTCAAAAATTGTGAGAAAAATGTCTATTCACTCCTCTGCGAATGCTTTCTCTATCACTTTGATTCATCTTTTGCTGTTAGGAAGAAAGAAATTAAAGATTTGCCTTCATATCCAAAGCAAAAGATTTGCCTTCCTATCCAAAGCAAAATATTATTGTCATTTTGAAGTTGTATTCATTGGCTAGACTCTTAAGAGGTTGCTAAAACGAGTCGCTTAGAGTCTGACAGAATAGAGTAAAAAGCTCAACTTGCGTTTGAAAGAAAGAGATCGATTATGTTATCAAACTTGCTCAAGACTCAGAACAATTTTTTATTAAATAACTACCGCTTCTGGAGCCTTAAGAAGCTTAATCGGGATTTTCGCAAAGAAGCAAACCTATGGGGTTTAAAACCGCAGTGAACGACCAAAAATCGTAATTGAAAGTGCACTGCGCAAAGAAGGCTCTCAAACTGAAGTTCGAAGAATTTATTATCGGAATGATTGGAGAATAATAGTCGAGATTCGTGTTGAAGAGCACTGTTTCTCTTTGGTGTGAAAGAGACTGGAAAATTTTCTCACAACCTTGAGTCAGCCTGCATTTTTTGTACTTATGTTTCTTTAATAAATTTTGTGCTGATTTTAGGTTAGAAAATAACATACGTGTTAATCATATAAATTAATCTAAGCCTTGATTTTCGTTCTGTATTCTAATCATTCATAAAAGTTGAATTTGCAATATGTTAGAACCGATTAGAACAGAAAATTATGGGTTTTCGTTCAGGTAACTTTGTTTGATGTCTCTCGCCGGCAGATGGAGTTCGTGTTGTAGTCCTAAAGTGAGAATATGAATTATATATTTTATACTGAAGACTCCATTAATTTTCCAAGTAGTTCTTGCGAAAGGCATGGATTTTGTTGTTGAACAGCTTGCTACAAATATCAGACACAAAAATGTGACAAATTTCTGAAAAGCAATGTCTTTATTGTCAATGAAAGGAGCACGTTGTACATCTAGGTGTCAATTCTATCAGACTAATGCCAGTGATTATATTCTTAATAATCAGCCATTGCCCTCGTACAAGTCGAAGTTTAGAGAAATTTATCCTAAACCGATTCATAAGCATTTTCATTACCAATAGAAGGTCTTGATCGAACTGTTGGCAAAGCGCCGCTATGAAATTAAAGTATTCGGATCTCTGTAGGATCCATTTGACAGTGTGTTGCTTTAGCAAACAGATTTTATGTTGCGAGAAGTCTTTTTGCACACTTTTCAAGCTAATTCAATCGCGATTAATCTTACTTCCTTTGTTTTCAGAATTAATGGCATATATAAGAAGCCATTAACAGTTTTGACACGTGGCCGGAGCGAGCAACTGTCCATATGTATAAATATCGCTGGTTCTCAATCATTTGCTTAATCGGAAATTCGATTTCTGACAGCTTACTCAAAACAACATATTCAGAGTTATTTGGATAATTTATGAAGTACTAACAACAACAAAAGAAAATTTTCAATTTTTTCTGGGGTTTTTTTTTTTACAAAGCATGTTTTCATCTGCTAACCACTAATTCCAGGGTTTTTTGTCACTTGCTGCTGAAATATATTAGACTCAGAGTTTCTTAGAAGAATAGCAATGATAGTCCGGCTCGATTCAGAGGTCCTCTGGGTTTGGTTTTTTAGTTATTTCTAGAAAATAAAGTGATTTATTAGCGAGTTGAATAGCTATCGCTGCAACAATGATGACCACAGCAATTGATTCGTTGTTCTCAAGAATTTCCTTTGTATCCAAGCTGTTCTTCTACACCAGTAATACAACAAGATTTAGCTCTTTCTAGACTTTCTATGTAACAATGTTGCCAGGAACTCGTTTGTTAGCATATTCATGCAATATGTAGTTCGCAATATCCTTAGAAGCTACACTATCTTGACAACAACAACAGGAATCAAATTCTCTAAAATCAATTCAAATAGTGGCTGAAGCAGATCAATAATTGTCCCGATACCTCACATAATATGCGAAAAATATGAAAAGTGGCAGCAGCAGCTTCAACATTGAATCATTTGATTCAACTCCTTCTACTCCAATAATTTCCCGTCAACACTGAAGCTATAAAGCCACTACAGATGTTGTTAATGACCGTAATTGAGCTACAACGTACCCTCTTCACAAGAATTCGACTAACTTCTCCAAGAAGCCTGAATAAGCATAGAAATTTTACATCTCGCAGTTTGAAGTTTTGGCATTATCCCTCATTCTTCTTCTCTCACAGCCATCAAGTCGCTCTAGTAGAACTGAAATTCAATTCTGTTAAATGTATCTATGTATGACTCTTTCATATTTCAAGCCAATTCTAACCGTGCAATTATATATTAAAACCAACCACACCATACTAATCAAAGTAGAAATATATATATCAAAACTATAGTTGCATATAACAAAAAAAAGCTCCTCTTAGTTCATCTCTGCATAAAAAACACGAAGTATTTATCCTAAGTCTCGAAACCACCTCCATTTCTAAGCTTTAAGGCGATTCTTTACCTGAAAAGCTGAGGCTGGAGAATTATGAGGTGTCGTTGGCTCTCTCAAATGAGAACAAAGAGTCCGACCTTCATAACCCACAGACTCCGTGCCATGTCCAGGCTTTTTATCGTACTCCATTACAGGGACTTTGGAGTTATACTCTTCATGTTTCTTCGCAGCGTCGTGCTCAAGTCTCATTATCTCCTGGCGCTTGCACTGTTCGCACGTAGAGGGCGTCTTCGATCTCTTCTCAATTAGGAGTTGTATTCTCTCGACTAATTTATCTTTCAGGCTTCCTTGTTCTTGATCATTGGCTGAAAGATCTCCGATGCTTTGTGATTTGCCTTTCGTTTGATGGTCCTGTGTTTGCTTTGGTTCGCTCACGTCCTCTTGCATAGAAAAGGATTTTATCATTGTGTTCATTAGGTTTGGTTTATTTCGCTTAATAAGAAAAATTTTAATAAATTCAGAAAATTAGATATTCCTGTCGGTAACAGATTCAGTATTCTTTCGATCATTAAGTAAATTCAGTAAAGAAACTTATTCCTGGAACTATCCTGAATGACATTAGGTTTTCATAGTGTAATCTGCTCTCTTCAAAGCAAGGAGGTCGTATTCCCTTATCATTGGCGATTAAAGAAGAGTTTGATGTTCAGATTTCAATGAATTTTTTCATTTTGGCAAAATTCAAATAGCCTAAAACATGTTATCTGTTGAAATATGAACGCGGAATTTCAATGGAAACCAGCAAACTCCTTATTGAGCTGTCAGTGTGCGAGTTGCAATACGAGATGAAAGCTTCGAGCTTATTTTAAGGCAGCTTCTTCCAATCAAATGTAAATTAGAAATTAATTGTGAGACTTCAAATTGGATCACAGGTTGGGACCCTTTTGGGGCCAAGGTATTGTTTCATACCTCAGAGCTGAAAAATTTACTCAAATATATGCATTTTATGCGCAAACTCCTTTAATTCTACAAATTTGGCGGACTATTAAAGGTCATTATAATTACTGGTAGAGTCAGAAATCAGGAGATCTATACCCCATCACCCGAAATGAGTAGATTTCATATCAAAAATTCCAAGAAAGTAGCTCTAATACTTCATTGTAAGTCAATAGTATAGAAGCTCTCAAGTATCGATTGAGACTTTCGTGACTATCATTATATTGCTTGAGAGTCCAAGCTTTTTCTTTGAAACGATGTTGTTATGTGGTTACCAAAAAGTTTTTTATCCTTAATCAATGCAAGACAAATGTTTGGTAAATTCTCCCGGTCTTGGACCACATAAATAGCCATGGATAGCAATGCTATTTTACCTCTAATTGTCACTCTACATTATAACATTCAAAAATAAAGCGCAATTAAAAATTCACTTTGATATGGACTCAGACGATAGTCCCAGAGATGGCGGCGCAAGCCCAGTTGCTGATCTCGATAATGATGATGAAAACAAATACGATGTAGCTTTGGATCAAGAATATTTCAACGACAGAGAGCTCTTAGCGTAAATACCTTTCATGTATTAGATTTTTTCTGACTGGCTCTTAGAGAAATAGAAAGAAACTTATCTCCTTCACAAATTGAGCGATACGATGAGTTCAGAAGGCAGAAGCTCTCAGATGCCAAAATCAAAGAAATTGTAAATAACGTGCTTCCTGGAGTCTCCGTAGGTCAAGGCTGCAAGACGATCCTAGCAACATCAGCAAAAGTGTTTGCCGGTGAATTTATCGAAGCAGGTAATGATATTTCATTGACTCACCTTACTCAATTATCCCTATCCAACAGCAAAAGAGGTTCAGGTTGAAATGGGTGATAAGGGAGCCCTTTCTCCAAGACATTTGAAAGAAGCCTATCGAAGATTTTTAACCAAGGATCTAATTCACAAACAAAAAGAGCAGAAATTCCTGTTTTAGAGACCATATGTCAGGTTTTCTAATTGATTGGGTTGTGCTTGTGTGTATTTTTCCTTTCTCCAGTTGAAATGTGATTCAGAGAAATTTCCATGTTGTTGCTTTAACTCTATCAATCATCAAGAATACTCCAAGAGAGTTCGATATGTGCGTTTAGGCTTGTCCTATTGAGAAGTCTGGGAGGACATTATCGAGCTATATTACAGAATTTTTTATCCTTTTTGCAAAAATCTATAGTGCGATTTGCTCTCATTTTATTGACTTACCTTCAAAGAGTATGACGAAGATTTAGCTGTTTGTTAAATGCAGTAATTATTTATAGTTTTGGATGTTTATGCTAGATAATGAAGCCTGACATAGCATCAGGTAATGTCTTGTTTTTTATAGCTAATTGCATTACTTTGGATATTATTTATTCAATTCATTATAACTTATTATATATCGAAATTCATATTAATTCGTCATTTTTCTCTGAGATCTCACCGCTCAATAGCAATATCTCTCGAATTACCGAATTTACATAAAGCCATCCTTTTCGTAATCTTCTGATCCATCGATAATTCTACAGATCTTCTGCGGCACTTGGTTTTGAACAATTAACTTCTTGATCTCAGCGTAGCCTTGCTTATTGAGTTTATATTCATTCCAATCAACAGCTTTGTGCGCCGGGCTAATTCTCAATCCATACTTCGTCTCATAGATGGCCTTAAATAAGACATTTTTTGGGAAATTCAGCAAGAACACTGCTGAAAATTCAATCTCAATGAATGCTGAAATACCACAATGCCCTACGAGAGCGTGCACATTGAGGTTTCCGACTTTCGCCTGGTTAGTAGAATTTGACTTGCATTTGGACTGGCAAAATAGCTTTCCACAAATCAAGCAGGCGAACCCACACCCTGTTGTCGGAAACTCATTGCAGATGCAGCATTTTTCCTTCTGATACAGAGACCGAAAGTCTTTATAGTCTTCAGGCAGAGGCATAACCGCCAAAGCTCGCTCAATTGGGACATTCTTCAGAAGAAGGCGCTCCGGACGATCGGCTGCGGCAAGATGCTGATGGATTCCTTTGAGTAAGCTTTCGAGGATAGCTTCGTTTGAAGTCATAAAGTGAGCGAATACCTCTTTGATTTCTTTCGAATTTTGAAGACCCAATAACAGTGTTAAAAGCTCGGACGCATTGAGTAGATCTTTGTAATCGCTTTCAAGATAAAAGTCGCCAATAGACGAAACCATGGTCACTATCTTTCGAAGATAAGCAAGGAGATCTGGCATCTCAGCTTCAATATTCTCGAAAACAAACATTTTCAAGGCATCTTTGGCGATTTGCATGTCCATCTCTACACCACTCTCTGCTTTTGCCAGCCATTTATCCTCTACAAACTGCTTAAGAAGCTCTATGATAGCTCCGAGGACCACGATCGAACGAACAAGCTTCTCAGAGTCTTGTTTTGTCATGAACACATTCCAAAGGAGTTCTAAAATAATTTTAGTCGCATAATCATTGTCAGTTATCAGCTCTTTCGTAAACTCAGCGTTGTCTCCTTCCGAGTTGTTCCCTGCCAATTTGTCCAGCAGTTTCTTGACTCCCTGGGCTTTATCCTCGAAATATTTTTTATTTTGCTGAGATTGGCTCCAATAAAGATTTCGTAGCAGCGTACAGCAATTGCCAAGCGCATGGTACTCAGAATTATAGAAATGTTGTAGAGAAACCAGATCGATCTGCTCCGAGTACTTCGTAATCATTGTTTGGAGGAGAATGTCAGGCTTTTCTTCATAGCCTCCGCCCAATCCACGTCTGTATAAATTATCTGCATTCACACTGACCAGTGCTCCGATAAATTGACTAACTTCCTGTCCGCACTCTTCTGTTTCTGCTTTAGAAAGCACATCGCTCATGTCATCTGGGATAGACTTGATCAGTGAAGTCAAATCATAGTCCTCTTTAGTTGATGGAGAATGTTCGAGTTCTCTTTTAGTTTCCTTGGAGGAGACTGGAACGAAGAAATTACAGAGGACTTTACAGACGTTGCAGAAGAACTCTAGTGTACTCGTCATTTTGCTTTGTATCTCAATTTCCGATTGGCTGAATTTCTCATAGCAATTGACATGCATGTGATGATAGCAGCTACTGATCGTAAAATAGCCGAAAAGATTTTCTTCTTTCTGTGACAAGTGTATCCTGTAAGATTTACCTTTATCGGAACTAGCGTTTTGAAGATCCTCCTTCTGGCGCTGCCTGCAATAATCTGAGAAATTCGTTCGGGTTATGAACGCTGGGTAACCGTACTTCTCTATCTTAACGTCAATGACCTCACGGCAAAATTGGCAGATCATACGGTCTTGCTTCGACGTCTGGGCGCCTTTCGAGTTTTCGTCGAATTTTATATCACGCTTTTCGAAA
>ENA-UOTZ01000722-UOTZ01000722.1-compost-metagenome-genome-assembly--contig:-NODE-722-length-26833-cov-8.824264_pt1 | contig 26833 bp, 17 predicted proteins | sample MGYA00238144_ERZ746983 | MGnify/ENA primary metagenome ERZ746983 (study PRJEB28759, sample SAMN06268863) | compost metagenome | isolation source: single cell | place: USA: California, Emeryville, Joint... | reverse complement strand
GAGAGAGAAATTACAGCAGGACTCTGAAAGTGGTTGGAAGATAAACCACTTGAAGAGATTCAGAAAGATGGACATAAAGTTCCTTTTCTAGAATTAATAAATGAAGATATGTGCCACTGTCTTGATTTCCCCTCTCCAAATTCTTACAGATCAGCATAAGCATCAAGAAGGAGCAAGTTAATGTTCAGCCATCGACTTATTATGATAGTTGCTTCTTCCGTACCGATCTTATTCCACTCTAAATGGAGCGTTGTGAGATTCGCCCATGAGGTATTCTTGCATAATCCAATCGCTCCTTCTGCACAGATCTTATTCGAAGATAAATCTAGCTTTGATAGATTGACCAGGAGACATTCTTGCTTAATCATAAACCTGACTGAGGTCGCGTAATAGAGGTCATTTATTAAGGCTGCAAAAAGCTTACTAAGGTCGCAGATTTGACATATTGAGGTTGCGAGATATGAAAAAGTTTATGAATTTTACAAATTATAATTTTTCTTCCGGATTTGATAATCTTAATATTTAACGAAGTATCATGAAAGAAAATGACATAGCCGCTGATACATGAAGGCACCGATAAAAGCAATCTCGAATTTTTTTGAGATGATGCAAAGATGCCCCAGCTTTCTGAAAGAGCTCTAAGTTGGAATAACTTCAGGCAGAGCTCATCGAGTTCAACATGAAAAAATTAATGTCTGATTCAAAGTTATTTTCTTCTTCCTCTGAATCGTTATGTGAAAAGGCTTGCTTTTCGATAAGAAATTCAATTTGATTCTCATGTGTTTGTTCTCTTCCTCTTGCGATTTCTGTGCCATTGCTTTGACTTATTCAGTTTGACTTTCTTCCATATATTACTCATACTGTTCGAGAATTGTTAATTTTTCTATTTCTAAAACACGGCGATCTCAATATGGCAAAATGGGACCCTTATTGTACATCCTCAGTCAGGTTACTCTTGCTTAATGCTGTCACTCCCTTGGAAAAGATAGAATTGTAAGATAAATCGAGTTCTGTAAGTTTCGTCCAGGAGCCATTCTTGCTTAATACCCTCGCTCCCTTGTGACCGATCCTATTTTTCGACAGACAAAGAGTCTTTAAATTTTTCCACTTTGTTTTCTCACTCAGAATCATCGCGCCCAAGGGACTAACATAATTCTCCTGCAGATCAAGAGTTTCAATATCCAGAAGTGAGTATTCTGATAAAATTTCTACACCTGTATCGCCAATCTCCATGTCTCTTAACTCTAAGTTCTTGATGATAACTTCTCCATTTTGATTTGATTGTGATATTCTTCGAGGTATATGAGGGCTTTTCTCGCTTGACTTATCCACTCTTTGATTTGATCGAACCTTTGTCTCGTGATCCACGTCGCACTACTGTAACCGTTCTCTTCTAGGCTTCTTAAAATGTGAATTCCAATGATATAATATTGATTAGTAGCTTCATCATGATAAAATTCCCCACTGCCACTTTGGCCATTGGTTGTCATGATATCTGGATAGTGAATCAGAAAATTACCATTCTCTTCGTCAGCCTCAAGCCAACCCTCTCCTTCCATTCCCCACAATTGATGGTGCCCCTTGCTTGTAAGAACCTTGAGCTTCTTTCTCTCAACTTTCGTCCTGACATATCCTGGATATCCAATGACATTCAACTTCTTTCTTTTTTCTTTAACGATCTCTTTGTGAGCTACATGCAGACCAAAAAATCCTGCAAGTGTACCTGGAGCGCCATCAAGAACAAGTAAGGCATAATCCTCCTTCTCCCACGACGTGAGAAAGTCTTTTGAGACATATGACTCTAGCAGCTTGAAAATTCCAAATGGGATCACTTGTTCATTGATTCCTGGGATTAAAACAATATCCCTATATTGTTGTTTGGTTCCCTTGTAGTCATAGATATTGTGAGTTGCTGTGAGCACGAGATCAGGCCCAATCAGGATTCCTGTGCCTGTTAGATAATTTCCACCTCCGCGATCCACCCTTACAAGTCCATGGACACTGTAAGGGAAAGTTGAGGTGTTTTCAATTCTCGTTCGCAGCTCTCGATCATATTGTTTTAAACAGGCGTTCTCGTTATCATGCACTTCTTTAGTTGTTTTAGCAATGAAATGAAAAGTCTCGAGACCTTCTAATCGCATCCACTTGCTTTGACTCGGCTGGAAGCATAATGTTTTCGCCTGAGATTCTGAATCGAAAAGGACAACTAACCGACACTTTTCCTCAGGGATCCCTTTCAAATAGTCCGGATTGCTTTGATCAGAATTCAACTTGAAGATATGATTAGCTTGATCTTTCTTCTCATCATCCAATTTCTTCTCAATTTTTTCTATTTCCTTCCTGATTACATCCTCTAGTTTGCCCGCAGATTCATATCTTTCTTTTCTTTGGATTTCTATTACTCTTTTCTTTCGAAACACCACAGCCCATCTCGAGCTATTCTTTTACAAATATAATAATTTATTAAATTTAACTATTGATTTTTTAAAGACTTCAAAGTGGATAGAGAAGTTTTCTCGAGTTTAGATTGCATCTAAGAATGATTCCTTTTAATAGAAATAAAATTTATCACAAAAAAAACACCTTATATTGAATGAAGAATGACTGCAAATATGCTTCTGTATTGTCCTCACCACTCAGCTCTTCAGGATGGCTTGTGATTTTCATATTTTCGCCAATTGCTCACAGTAAACATAAATTTGCAAATTTGGATTTCTATGTTATTTCTTGCCTTGCTAAGAACTTAAAGCAGCCCACGTATATTCTCTAATTGACATCCGCTTTCCGCCAAAGAAATAAATATAGGAGAGTTTAGCGAGTGGCGTTTCTATTTGCGTCCTCCTATGTAAGTCAAAGGTGGTCTCGATTTGTGAGTGACCACTCGTAGAAGTAATGTAGTTAGCTCCAAAGGAATGCTTTTTTGAATGCTGGAGAGGGTGTCTGCTCTGAAATAAGAGGTTTTAATTTCGCTTTCACTTCGAATTTCTCTTGCATTATGAATATTAATTGCTTCAATGGGTAGGTTACTCTTTCTCTACTAATATCGGAGCATGATTTGGATAGTGCGCTCACTGGCCACGAAGGATCAATTTCTCTTGTTTTTTTCTGGAGAATAGCGGCATCTCCTTTTAGATTCGCGTACATTTCGATAGTATTAATTAAATAAAAATCTAACACACAGCAAATTGAAGATATCGTAAAACTCAATGAGTTCAGCATACTCAGCCTACGTATTCTACTCAAACAAAAAGTCATTCAAAACTAGCTCAAATGTCGTAGGGCAAACAAAAGCAGTCGTTCCTTTGAACGATTTCCACGTCTTTTTTGGTTTTGCTGATGGCCACTGGGTATTATACGATTCTCTGAATGATAAAAAGCTTAAGGAGGGCAAAATCGACGGAGACCCCTCAAAACACCTGACTCTCTTCAAAAGCCCACGAGCGTTGGACGAAAAAACCATAATGTACACAAACAGCTCGCTTTTTAAACTCCAAGCACTTAATCCCTATACCGGCGAGCACATCTCAGCCTGGGAACACGATGTCCCTACAGAGGAGAGTCTTCTCAAAACGTACCGATCAAATGAGAAAACCGTCGACAACGCATATGTGAGTTTCGATCTCCAAGTATTGAAGAAAAGTCGAATGGTCGGCGTCCTTGAGCGAAAAGAGGGCGGACAAAGCAATTCCGAGTTTTTGATTTCAGTCTTTGGAGAGAATTCGCTCTCAAGGATATTGCAGGTCAACCACCAGTCTCAAGGGACGCAAATGAAACTAAGCAACGGAAACGATGAGAATCTATTTGTTTATTATCCGACGGTACAGTCGTCTGATTCCTTTGAATTCTACCTTTTGAACGTTAATGAAAAACAGAAAGGTCTCATCCAAATGAAAATTCCAAAGAAATTGGAAAGCACGATCTGTGGAGCGTTCCCTTGGGGCAAAAACCAGATCACTTTCTTTGGGAATCCTGATGAAGGAGGCATTCCAAACCAGTTCGTCTATAATTTAGAGTCTAATGACCTTGAGGTTATACCAATGAAGTGCAATACGTATAATAACCCGACGATTCTGAGAAGCGTGATGTTTGTGGACCCAGGCAACAGTAGAGTTCTATTAAAAGAAATGAATAGACGAGGTTCTGCGATTGGGGTATGGAGCAGTGCGCTAAACAAGATGCAATTTGCGAGAGAGCAAGAGGCTGCAAAAGATGCGGTTGGGAGCTACAATGGGACGTATTTTGTAGAGTATGATGGGAATCAAAAGGGAGAAACGAGCACTATGCAGTTCATCGTGAGCAGACTTGTGACGAAAAAGTTGTTCTTGTTACATTTTATGAGACATGCAGTTTATAATAATAAACCGCTGATAAATATACATGGGAGGGTTGATGTGCTTAGAGATGTTGCTAATATGTTCTAGAGCTAATATATTAAATTATTGTTGAAATTCATTCTGACAAAATCGCATCGGTGGTGTTTGATGATTCGGTTGTCTGTTTTGATTTAAGGGTTTACATAATGAGCGCTCTTTGTCGTCCTAGTTAGATTATTCTATAGCAAAAGATTAATTAACTTGAATCAATGGCGAGTTTCTTTTAGATTGTAATGAGAGTCTGAATGAATAGGTTTACTCATGGCTTTTAGAACGAAGTGCTGCCATTCTTAACAATCATTTCTTATTGTAAAATCTAACTTTCAACTACTTCTCTGCTCATAAGCATTGTCTCATTACATATTAAACGCACTACGATAAGATAATTCGGAATTTGTTGTCATCAGCTTAATGACGAGGGAGGTCTCCGTTAATTACTTCAGATGACTCAATCAATGCATATATATATAAGATTGTGATCAGTTTCCTCGCGCAATTTCACATATATAGAATGTTTTCCTAATAATATCAATTACAGCTTTCCAGAAGCCAGCGCTCTTCTATAATCCTCGAAATCACCGTGGAATCTCTTCAGTTTCTTATCTCTTATGTACCAAACTTGATCACAAACATTCGCAATCAAATGCTGGTCATGTGAAACAATCAACACTCCTCCCTGGAAATTATTCAACGCAACGATCAGCGCATTAACCGCATCTACATCCAAATGGTTTGTCGGTTCGTCCATAATCATAATATGAGGATTCATCCACGTCGTCATCGCAAACGACACTCTGCTCTTCTGACCTCCTGACAACAAATACTGAGGTCTCAACTGCATAGTACCAGTGATACCGAATCCTCCCAAGTGACTTCTGATAGCGTCAACGGTCGAACCAGGGAAACTTTTAACGAACTGCTCAACTGGCGAAAGCATAAGATCCAACTGGTCCTGATGATGCTGCGTGAACAATGAAGTTCTCAGTCTTTGATGTCTGGTCAGGTTACCGCTCATCAAAGACAGCTCGTTAAGTAACAGCTTCAAGAAAGTAGTTTTTCCGACTCCATTAGCACCGACAATAGCCACTCTGCTTTCCATATCGATACCGAAATCAACGTCTTTCATCAAAATCTTTTCGCTACTATATCCGAATGCTCCTTCCTCGATTTTAAGCAGTGGAGGTCTGAGTTTTTCCGGCGTTGGGAACACGAAAACACAGGTAGGATCTTCCAAGATTTCCTCTATCATTTCCATACGGTTCAAAGCTTTAATACGAGATTGGACAAGTGACGCACGCTTTGCGTTAAAGCGGAATTTGTCAATAAACTTCTGCATGTGCTCCTGCTTTGCTTTCTGTGCTTCGGCCTCCTTCTTCGAGTTTCTGAGTTTTTCAGTACGGGTCTGCTCGAATTGGTCGTAGTTTCCTTTGTAATACGTCAACTTCTCCTGGAAGAAGTGGTAAACATCGGTACAAACGTTGTTAAGGAACTCTCGGGCGTGAGAGACGATAACGCAAGTGTGAGGCCAATGAATCAAGTAATCTTCGAGCCACATAACAGCATCAAGATCCAAATGGTTAGTCGGCTCGTCCAGAAGTAGAATATCAGGCTGGACAAACAAGGCTCTAGCGAGTGAAACTCTCATTCTCCAACCTCCGGAGAACGTCTTGGTGGCTCTATGCATATCCTCTTGAGAGAAACCCAAACCGTGCAAAATCTTAGATGCACGAGATTCAGCAGTACGTGCATCGATCTCATCCAGTCTTTTGTAAATTTCGGCCAGACGACCTTTGTCGTCTTTCTCATTAGCGCCTGCAAGGAGTTCTTGCTCTTCCTTCAGAAGCTGATCTCGCTCATAATCGGTTTCTAAAACAGTCCTCAGAACAGTTTTATCGTCTCCGACGACTTCCTGCTCGACGAGGAGAATCTGCAAATGCATTGGGAATTTATCAAAGTCTTTACGAGCGATCGCGTTCAAGAGGGTTGTTTTACCGATACCATTACGACCAATCAAACCGTACTTTCTACCTTCGGTAAGTCTGACGGTAGCGCCTTCGAGCAGCGTACGACCTCCGACAGTCAAAACAACATTTTCCAAAATCAAATCTCTTGACTTGTTGGAATCTTTGTTATGGTCAACGCGCATTGGAGGCAGTCTCTTCCTCAAAGCCATCATTTCTTCTTTGTGTTTTTCGAAAGCTTCCATTTCTTTCTTTGCCTTCTTATCAATTTTCTTATCTTTAAGGACTCCGTCGTCAAAAGTGATTCTTTCAGTACCAAGGAATGCATCGGTATACCCAGCGGTGTTATCTTTGCTCTGTCTGAGCTTGACCTCGTTGAGGGTGACTGGAGCCATGAGCTTTTCGGCGATTAAAGAAAGCTTAGAGTCAGTTGAGATGAGTTTCTGGTCTTTTAGCGTGGTGATGACTTGTTGGCAGAGAGCGAAGCCGTCTTGTCGGTTGATGTTTCCACCGTTCATGATAAACTCTCCGATAAGGGAGAAAAGTTCCTCCGGAGAGCTTGGAGGCTCTTCTGATATCATTCCAGCAATGTAGTTGTAATAGAAATCAGGGAGGTCAGCCTTTGCGAGACTTTTTCGGACCAATTTTTCGATCTCGGGGACGTTGGCGTTTTGCACGGTTGATATTTCGTTGGTAGGGATGGTTTCCATGGGAAAATGCGGTTTTTATTCTTTCTTGAAAAAGATTTTAAAATGAAATGTGATATTAGCTATTTGCTTAAAAAGGAATTAATGATACGCTTAGTTTCGAAGAGTTGCATTGGAAATTCCAACAAAAGACAATATATTTATTTCTACAATAATGCTTTCTTAATTTCCTATGCGTTGGAATAATTTCGTGTATTGCTTCGGTCTGTAGGAAGAATGAACTTCAGAGACTCTCGAATTGCCTATTAAGCAATCTCAAAGATAACACTGGAAATTCTGAATTGTTGAAATTCAATCGACACCGTTGGCAAAAAAATTTTTCTTGATATGAAATATAAAGTGATGGTGGGTTCGTCGGATTGAAGAGTAATAGAATATGAGTTGGCTTTCATAGAAGAAAAAAAAAATATGATGAGAATAATCCGAAAGTCAGATTTGCTCATGTGAGCAAGTTTCAGCAAATATCAATAATTGAGCGTTAAAGCATCAATATTTGATGATAATATTAACATTAGCTCACTCGCCGATTTATTGAAAAGCAAAAATCGTAACAAAATTGGCTCGCTTCTTCACAATTTCCATTTTCAAACAATGTCAGCGACCTTGCTAATTCCTTCTACCTTTGGCTTGAGAAAAAATTCACTTCGTATTAATCCTGACCGAGATTTATGACATTTTAGTCTTTCTCCCAATTTCCTTTTTTGTTGGTATCATATTGTATGTATAGAAATCAACTTAAACAATTCCCAATCGTCAACGCTCATCAGAAAACAGAACATTAACTGTTTGTCAGATGACTAGCAGCATAATCGCATTTTCAAGATTCAAATTTTTTATCAGTAAATAAAATTAGCTGCTCAAAGATTATTTTCTTCGTCATTTCAATCACTGATAATACAATAAGATATCCACTCCATCAGTCAAAGCTCTCTAATGCGTTGACCCCCTGAGTGAAGCCAGGCAATATTTATACCGGTATATCCAATTCCTAAGCTGTTTTGACGATGAAATTGTCTGTTATCACTAAAATAATATCACAAATCCAAATATTTTATATTTCGTCTCGAATTTCCCACTACCTTTTTGAAAATATATGTTTCCGCAAAAATTCGAGGCAATTTGGATCATGTCTCAATTGATTAGTCAGAATATCAGGCTCTCTGAGAGCATGTAGAAACATTCATTTCTCTGTCAGTATAAGTTTCGAAAAAGAATGAGCAGTAAAAGGTCCCGACTATCTATGAAGGTATTCATTTCTGAGCCTCACACCAATAATAAATTAGCGAGAAAAGGTCCCCGAGAAGCATCAATGCTCAAAACCACTGGAACTCTTATTATAAGGCCAAACGTGGCTGAACTCAAAACAGATAAAAATATTGTATTCAAGGCAGATCCGTATTGTGTATTCACCTTTGGCAACCAAAAGAAAACCACAAGTCCCTGCAAAAGAGGAGGAAAATACCCGATCTGGAACGAAACTTTCATTTTCGAGAGAACTGAGGAGGACGTTCTAAAAGTTCAACTCTGGGATAAGGAATACCTCCTAAGTGATGATTTTCTTGCTGAAGGAGAGGTAAGTATGGTCACGATGCTGAAGTCTGGAACGCAGTCAATCTGGGTGGATCTCTTTCGCAAAGGAGTCCTGCTGGGTAGACTCCTGCTGGAAACTGAATATACTGCTTCAATGGTCGATGTTGCTCAAAGCAATGGCGTAGCGAATGCCTCGAGTAGGCTGGCTCAAGTTGCTGAATGAAAGAATATAAATTGATATTAGTAATGAGACTAATTAATTGTATTGAAATAATATTGTCCAACATGGAAAGGCTATGATAGGCTGAGCAAGCGTTCCATGTCATTTTCTTGTAAATAAACATGTCGACACAAATTACTCAGTTATTCCTCAAAATTATAAATTTTTCCTCATCCGTTATGATCAATTAAGGATTGCCTTCGTAGCCTCCTCCGAAAATTCCTATAATGCTAATTCAAAATCTCGGTTAAGCTATTCACAAACTGATCAAAATAGGGTACATTCTTTGAAATCATGCCACAACAATATCAAATTAAGGTTTCCACAAGCATTAAATAAGTAATTAGTACCTTATTACTCTCATTATAAGTATTATTAAGCTCTCATATTATGAATAATAAATTCAAATTACAACTTTCACACTTATTTAGATGCGGTAGCTGTGCCAGTATAAGTATCTATCAGGTTTGTCTTCATCAATAAGCAATACACGAAGATAGTGAATGCGAGAACAGCCAGTCTCCGAAATCGCCTCGGTGCAGTTGACACTCTTTTATATCTGAAATACATGAGCTCCAAGAATAAAATCAGCACGCTGAGAGACTTATACTTCCCATGCATTAAGTTTACCGTCCCATTAATTGAGTAATACACCACAAAACCTAACACTCCCAATTCATAGAGTATCTGTATGATTTCTTGAGTTTTTGGATTCCACCTTCCAAATTCAGCTTCCAACTTGGCGATTATCCTATGGTATTTCTCTTGAAGCTTCCTAATAGGACCATTATTCTTCCTTTTTGACTGCTCTGAGCCTGTTCCATTTCGTAACTCCTCTTTTTTATGATTGCTACCTTCGTGCCAATCATCCGACCCGGCTGTTGAGTCAATAGAGTGGTTTGAAGAATTCATACTTTACTATAACTACTGAAATATAAGTTTTTTTAAATGCTTTATCACTAACTTCCATTCGAAGCATTCACTAGTTACAGCAACACAATGACTCACAAGGTCAAATTAGTTTTCTTAAATTTTAAGGCAACACTGATAATAAATTTTTGCAAAAAAATTCTAAATTCTATGATCGAAAACGTCTCAGGACGATCTATCTCACTTCGTTTTTTCCAGCAATCAAATGGACTTTAATCTGTTCATCTTAGTGTAGTTAATAGTTGTAAAAGTGAGATATCGATGCAGTCTTTACATAACAACACGAATTGATGATTCTGATTGAAAATTATGAAGGTAATTGGTATGCATGATTAAAATATTCCTTCTTGGTCACACTAAACGAAATGATTTCAATGCGATATGAATTTTCTAATGTCCATATTTCAAAGTGGCTAGCAAATTATCAAATTTCCTGAGGAACGCGTCTTCCGCAGTCCAAAACAAACTAGTCTCGGACTCCAGCTCGCGAGCAGCGTTTTCCTTCCCGACTATGCTCGGACCTGTGAGCATTTGCTTCAATCTGTGGCTAATACCGTAAAACAGCTGAGCCAGCTCGAGTTGCTGGTTTTGGTAAAGCTCCAGAGTATTTTCTAGTGTCTCTGTGGCAGCTTTCACCTTTTTAGGGCTGCTGAGGTCCCTTGTTTTGGACTTCTGAATCCCTTTGAACTCGGTAGTCGCTTTTTGGAACTTCTCATTTCGCTTAATCGCATTTGCAGCGATCTGGTTCAATTGGGCACTGAAAACGAGAATTTCATTCAATCTCTTCTCGCTCTCAGGTTCTTTTTCACCTTTCAAGTTCCTTGCCCATTGCTCAATTTGAACTTCCGCAGCTCTTACTATTGACTCCTTCGAGCTACGAAGCGTGAAATATTTCGCCTCATCGGGCTTCGAAGCCACGTCTTTCAGCACTTTTTGCAATTCTTCAAACTTGATCTTATTTGCTCCCTCAGCTTTCGCTTTGAAAACCTCGAGAATCGAATGATGAAGCTCAAAGCCGTTCTCTAATATCTTCTGCAGCAGGGATGCTTTATTCTCGATAAGTGCGTCTATGCTGTCAAAATAGCGCTCTAATCTCGAATTTTTACCCAAAAGCGTCTCCATTCTCCTCGCCAGCCTCTTCTTCTGTACCTCCGTGAATTCTTTACTATCCGGCCCCAGTAATTTCCCTTCTATATAGCCCAAAACGGACTCCGCGTCTTCCAAGAGGATAACTTGCCTGGGGATACTCGTAGCTCTTTTCGTCAGCTCCGTTTGCTTTAGAGTCGTTTCCAAGTCCCAGAGCTTCTCGTCTAGGTCAGTGAGTTTCTGTTTAGTATCATCAAGCTGTTTCTGTTTATCATCTAGTTGAATTTGCTTCTCATCCAGTTTTTTTTGAAGCTCTCTAATGAGTTCTCTTTCATTGTCCTTCTCTACCTTGAGAACTTCTCTTTGAGTCTTCGCAGAGGCCAGTTCGCCCTCAAGAAGTCGCTTGGTCAAGTCACTGCTGTATTTAGCATCGCTTTTTTCCCGCTCTAATTGCTCAATGGTCTCTTTGGCATCGAGGAGTTTCCTGTTGAGTTCAGCGTTGGTTTCTTTGAGAGAGTCGATTTCGCTGAGGTTTTTGGAGAGATCTGAGGTGGCGACCTGTATTTTGTATTTGAGTTGCTGGATTTCAGTGTCATAATTAGCAATCAGAGCTTTTTTCTCATCTCTGAGCCTCATATTCTCGTCTTTTAGCCTTACATTCTCAGCTGACAACCGATGCTCGACTGTTTTTTCCAGCAGCTCGTTTTTCCGAATAAGCTCTTCATAGTTCGCACGCAGCGCCCGATGAGATGCTTCGCTTGCCAGTGACAGCTGTTGGAGCTCATTGAACTGCTGCTGAAGCTTGAACCTTTGCTCCCGCTCCTCTCGTAACTCTCTTTGGAGCATCCTTTCTTTGACAAATTGATCTTGAAGCGTACCTTCATAATAATCTTTTTCTTGATTATACTGCGAGCAGTTAGTTATTGGAAAGTTTGAGGGAGGTGATTACCTTGCTTTTTAATAGATGCATCTCTCGCTCGATCGCTTCGGATAACGTGGCGTCTGGAGGAAGCTCTAAGCTCCTGTTTTTATTCAAATTAAGCATTAGCAGGCATAATTGCAATTTACCGAGCTCTTTCTGTTCTGCTCAATCGAGGAGACCTTCTTAAAGGAGATCTTCTCAGTTGGTGTGTCGCATCGGATTCAAGTCTCCTGCCTGGAGAATAAGAGCCTTCTGCATGTGAAGAAGGAGCTTTTCGGTGGCTTCTTCGCATCGTTCTCGATTCCAAGGCGAGGTTATCAATACTTGCTGTTAGTGTGTCCGCCGCTTGTTTTGCTTTTTCGTAACGAGCCATGTTTCTTTCGATTTCGCGCTCTAGTTTTATCTTATCGAGCTTCCACTTGAACAGCGTCAGACTCGAGAGCGTAACAAATGAAATTACTTGTGTTGCATCTACGCTCTTGCGGAATTCTTGGTCGCGTATTGATTTGCGTTCTCTTCTTCTTGATTCGTCGACCAAAGCTTCCTGAGATAATTGGCGAGGTAATCTGCCTAAGCTTTCTTCTGATCTGTAGGCTCTTAACTGCTGGTACTAAGATACTGTAAGTGGAAAGTGCATGGAAACGGATTACGCGTCGTCGAGGGGAGCGAGATCTAGGTATTTCAGTAGGCGAGGCTAGAGGTCGGGTTGTACTTGCGAAATCGCGGTTTCTTCTGGAGCTCTAGAGATTGTTAAAAGTGGGATAGAGTGATGAGAAAAGGAGGTACACTGCGGAGTTCATTGGATGTAGCTCCAAGGGTGAGCTCGTGGCGTCGCCCGGTTCTTCCTAGTCCTGGAGATGCGTACATTGTTTTCTAATTAGATGCACAGATTAATTTAATTTAACAGAACAACGTCTCTTTCGGTTAAATTAGTGAAATAAACTGCAAATGTTAATGGAGCCTAGCTTCGAACTTCGTAGTTCTAACTACTTGCACGATACCTACATTTGTCTGATTTGTTGCTGCGAATGAAGCCTAATATATGAGCAAATGTCAGTACTACACTGAGAGGTACAAGGTTAGATGTTACCAATGAGCAGAGAGGATAATGGAATCTTAGGAACAATCTTATCAGACTCTTTTCGAATAATGCTTAAATGTACTGGATCTATCTTGATCGAACTCTGAACATAAGAATTTTGAGCTAAAAGCTAAGATAACAGGTAAGACGAGAATTTCGGATCAGCTTTGCATTAGGAAGTTCGATTAATCAATTTTTATGCAAAGTTTAAGATGAAGCTAATTAAGGTTAAAGGGGATATCCTGCAAAGTAATGAATTCGAAATGATCACGCTCGATATAGCTCTTTCAACCTGTTTCTTTTGCTTGATAGCTTGCTCTCATCAAGCCACACTTAGTCTAGGGAATCGGAGCATCCCTCAAAGCGAAATCCCTTAATTGGACTTCTGAATTTAATCATGTTCCGAATAATTCCTATTTTGAAAGTTTTTTTATTATAGGAACGTTAAATGGTCTTGAGCGCAACCCAAATAATAAAAGTTTTAACTTTGGCATTCAGATGAGCTTCAGTTATCACAAAGAGAAGTCCTATCCGCGCCTCGGAAGATGGGTTTTAATAAATTCTCTAGGCGAAGGAGCTACTTCCACCGTATATCTGGCCTTCGATCCCAAAGCTAAAGAATACAGCGCGCTCAAAGTATTCAAATCATCAAGTTCAATCTCTCAACTTGAAGCCAAGAGAGAAGCTCAGATTCATGCCTCATTAAAGCACCGTTCTATCTTAGAAGTCAAAGAATTCCACCAATCAATAGATCTCGTAGACATTGATGGCGAAACTCGTCGGGTCACTGCTATTGCCTTAGAGCTGGCCAAGGGAGGCGATTTACTACTGTTGGTACAAGCCGTTCAAAAAGTGTCTGAGAAACTGGCAAGAACCTATTTCCGTCAGCTCATTGATGTCCTAGAGTACCTGCATAACAATAAAATGGCGCATCGAGATATCAAGCTAGAAAATTTGACTCTGGATGCCAATTTTTCCCTAAAACTTGCTGATTTCGGGTGTGCATGCCCGATATCAACCTCACTACAAAAGAGTGAAGGAACGATGAAGTATTTTTCGCCGGAAATGTTGAAAGAGAAGGCTCATAACGCAGCCAGTGCTGATATTTTTGCCTCGGCGATGGTACTATTTTGTCTGGTTTGTGGATGCATGCCATTCACAAAAGCAGATGAATCGGACTATTTATATAGTTTGATTGCCAAAGGGAAAACTGATATGTTTTGGAAAGCTCATGAAAAAATTTCAGCGAAAAAAGGCGAAAAACTTGTTCTTAGTCCAGAACTGAAGTTTTTGCTAAATAAAATGTTTGATTCTGATCCTTTGCGGAGGTTTTCTCTTGAAGAAATAAAGAAAAGCGCTTGGTACCAAATAAGTGTGTATGAGCCGAAGGAAGTGTCAAAACTAGTGCAAGAAATGATAAATTAAGTTCATTATTTATTTCAAAGCAAGCTTTCCTTAGAGGAGGAAGTATGCTACTTTTTTAATGCAAATTATTATTATTTTTCAAAGTGAATTTATATTGGATTCATGATAAGTTAATATATCGAGAGCCTCAGTTGTTTTCAATATGCCCATTTCGTTTAAATATATATGATATTCATCAGGAAAGATTCGAAAAGATATCTTATTAAATGATTTAGAGTCATAAGATGGTTTTGTTTTTGAATCGAAAAATCGCTGCTAGAAATATAATCTTCACTCTTAGATCATAACTTGGACAGTTTTCATAATCAATAATTCACTTCCCAAGCATTTCATCAGAGAATCCTCTCATGTTATTGATGGAAAAAAATTGTCTCAAGGATATCCAACGGTGTGATTAGTACCTTTGGAAGGATTAGTTACCTTAAGGTCTTCGCTTTCATTCGTTTCACTTCAAATTGCTATTAGAGATTCATAAGTTTCGAAAACTGTTTTATTAAAGATGAGTCGATTTAGGACCCTAATTTATCAAAACTTAAAAAAGTTTCGATCCAGACAGAACTAAATAAGGATAATTTACAACTGACACGCTTTTCCAATCATTCATTCGATCATTGTGAATAAGACCCATTCATAGCCATTCTAAATAGAAAGGCTTACAATGGGATACCTCTTAAGATAATACACAAAAACACTACTTTAAATACTGGCATGCTTTGACTCCTTCCTCATCATTATTTAAGAAGGAAAAAAACGCTAATGTCCAAATATTGAATTTCACTCAAAGCACACCTACTCAAAGGTACCTCCACAAATATAAGACAAAACGCTCATTTCGCTAAAATAATTCCTAATTCTAATATATCAACTCATTATGAGGTAGGAGACCAGGTTTCTCACCGCAGGTTTTATTCTGAAAAAAATTGAGGTAGCGTTAATTAGTTTATTTATAAAGCCTCAAGTAATCTGATCATGTGCGAGGGAATCAAGAAACCCTTCATCGCCAGGGTTAGCTACCCTGAGAGCGACGACATCTGGGAGATAAACAAACCCGAACTAAACCTCGCATGGTGTTCCTGGGGGACAAACCTCGTCAACATATTTGATCCAAAGGAAAAGCAAGGCGTAATTCTACAAGGCGCACTGATAGACAACGAAGGTACCTCTTCCAATCTATAAATCTTCGTTATTAACTCGATAATCTACTATTCAAGGCTTAGGAGATACTTTTCTTTATAGGATACCGAATACTCCACTTCTAATATCATCAATTACGGGTTGGTCTCAGACTGGTTTCAATATTTTCGATATTTCTAAAGGCATGAGGCTGACTTACCAGCTTCCAGCCAGTAGCGGATGTAATCAGCGTTCTTTTCTTAAGCATGTCTAATGGAATAACCAGATATATGGGATATTACTTATCATTGTAGAAGAAATTTGCTCGCGCTGCATTCGGTACAGAAAAAAGTTTTGTATCATTTGTACGATTGCTCTGAAGAGCCAAATCTCATTAAAAAAGCTAAATGGCAATGGCGAATGAAAGAAAGTATGATGGATTCGTTTTTGATAAAATTTGTAAAAACTAAATGTCAAGCGGATATCAGCAGTCTCGACTTTGACGTTGAAGGCGAAAGGATAGCTATAATGACCAGTCAAGGGATATTTGCTATCAACGACATTGACACAGACGAGAATTTGTTCACCAAGAATTTTGGGAAAAAATGTAAAGCACCTCATAAGATGAATTATGCAAACAAATAGTCGTAGCGTCGAATAGCCGCTGCAAATGGAGTCCTACTAACCAAATAGTTTCTATTACGTTTGAGAGAGAAAGCCTGACTTTCTTCGATGGCGAGAAACAGGCATTGCTGCTTACGCAGCCCTTAAAGCCTCATTCTGATGGTAAATATACTAGTGATTTTTCCTTTATAAATTATAACTCATGGCAGATATAATGAGGATTGAATGGAGATACGACGGTAATGTGCTTGCGGTGTGCTCTGAGGACAAGGGTATTAGTTTTATCGATGTCCGTATGACAAAAGCAATAAAAAATTTTGAAATTCATCAAAGTATGTACTAGTTTGGCAGCTTTTCTTATGGAAATATAGGTGGTGTGAGGTCGGTCCAATGGAGTCCGTCAGGAAAGGTCCTTGCTTCGTGTTCTTCGGATGATAAAATAAGAGTTATTGATTTCGGATCAGAGAAAGTGATTGAGATTGGAAATGCAGAGAAACTAGAGAGTAGTAAGAAATTTATGAAGGTCTGGCTAATTTTTTCTAGAAATCCCTGAGCAGAAAGATTCTATTTGCTTTTTGGGGAATATCTAGCCCTGATATTATTCAAATATCTGCACTTTTGCGAGAATGTAATTCACATTTTGTTAACTTGTATTTGGCTCTCACATTTTTGGTTTTCCTTTCAATATCTTTCCATAATATCTCAATTCTTTATTGGACTGCTCTTTGCATTATCTATGCTCAAAGAGCTTCAAAGAATATTTTAGTGTTAAATCATAAGGCTGCATCCATTAAGGTTTTTTGATTTTAATCTTAATTCAAATATAGTATACTGTATTATTGATGCCCGTGTCTTGGTAGTAGCCAATTAATGCCGATTTTTTATTAGGTATTATTTAAGAATGTATAGTACCTCTTCAAACTATCCTTGTTGAGGTATGTTAACTTCTTTCTTTGTTTTCTCTCTCTCGATACTTATCATTTTATGCAGAAACATGAAAATTTTTCAGAAAACCTTCAGCACATATTTCCTTTATATTCTATGTTGCTCAGAAAAACCAGAATGTTTTGCTCTAATGCTTACAATTCAGCGAAAAGTTCTAAACATCAATGGCTAGCCTACAACCATTATCCTCTCTTCTCTGGTTTCCTAACTCATGTAGTTTTCGAAGACTAGCACATATTAAGTGAATTTTGCACTTTCGAGATTATAGTAGACTGCGTGGCTCGAAGCTCTTCAATTTATTTCAAAGAACATGGAATTCAGTAATTCAGTAGCAACTCCAAAAATTCTTTACTGACTTTCAATCAGTAACCTCTACTCACAATCTGCTGCGCGATTTTTATTTGTTAATTAAATTCAGGTTTGAATTACACTCGTCGCTGCTTTACGCCTTCATGCAGACTGGAATAAAAGGAAATCTCACTCTAAAACCTCTCGAATTGCGTCTCAAAAAAGATATTGAGTTCCATTCCGGCTTGATGTGCGTGGTTTCTGTCGGTTCTGAGATATTTAAGACTAATCTCTCACAAATCGTGGAACACGGCGTCGTCAATTGGGATAATGAGTGCATTTCGCTCGGCTCAGTGGAGGCAGAAATAATCTCAATAAAAATTTTCAAGCCGATGCACAACCAGCCAACTGATGAAATTATCGGAGAAGCTGACGTTCCTGTTGAGACAGTAACAACTGAAGGAATCCACAAGCTCAAGGTGAGAGTCGAAAACATGAAAGATTACGTTGGAGATCTCTATCTCGAGTACGATTACGCTCCTGACGAAATTCCGAAAGGTCGGATGGAGGAAGAGAACGAGATGGAGGTGGAACATATGAAAATATCGAAAGAAGAGCCTCTTGGTACATTCGATTAGTAAGAGTACTATGAGGTGGATAATTATTGAGGAAGAATTATGAGTTTAGCATTTAATTGTCAGGTGGTTGCAGATTAAGCCATTTGTTGAGGTTTTTTTATTTATTTACCGATGATTTCAGTTATTCATTATTGCACGGATTAATAGGTAACTCGATACCCAGTATGCTATTTATTCTCTTCATTTATCCCTCAGATTCATGTGTATTAGGATCTTTTGTGGCGGAGAGAAAAATTAAGAATTAAGAAAATCATAAACTATAGATAACTATGGATAGCGAAGACGGTTATAGTTAATTGGAAACGTTGGAACAGTGAATTGTTTTATGGTGGATTAAATGCTTTTTTGAGAAGATTTGTTGTTATGCAATTTGCTACTGGGTGCTGTATAAACGTATGTTTGTTTTTCATATCCTAACCTGTTATTCTAAATCAGATGCAGAGTTAAACAATGCAAAGATTCTTCTCTGATGTTTGATTAAGGGATTCAATTTATATGATGTAATTACCGATCAACGGTTTAATAACCTCCTTGATCTCCAAACATTTGGACAATTCTTTGGTTATTTGGGTTGGCGTCTCCGAGCCATTCTGGGTGGTCCTTTTCAAGGGCTTCCCAGAGCCAATCTCCTAACATAGCATGGAACACCTGTCCTGGGTGGAATCCATCGACGTGCTCAACTAGGTCCTTGACTTTCAGGCCTTGAGATGCGGCTTTGTTAATGATGTCCATGGTTGGAAGATCATAATAGGTATAGTCGAAGTTTTTGTAGACTCTTCCTTCTTGGATGATGGCTCTGTATTGGTCGTTGAGCTTGAAAGCATGGGCAGTGGTTTCAGCTCTCTTTGTGGCATTGGAAGTCAGCCAGTTGACGCAAGGATTAGACTCTTGGCATTCCAAGTACTCATACAGATGAGCATAGTTAACGCCGATTGGGTGAATTTCATTGTGGAGTTGGTCGTAAAGGAGACTTCCATTGACCAATCCGATCATGACGAGGTGAGAGCCCTTTGGAAGAGTGGTGTCCAGATAATCCAGGAGCTTGAGGACGTTCTGCTTGAATTCAGCAGGGTCAGTCAAGTGCATGCAGACATCGTTTCCGATCATCTCAAGGAAGACGAGGAGTGGGTGATCATGGGTTTGGTTTCTGCTCAAAGCCTTGATATTGTTCTGGGTGTTAGAGCATTGTCCTCCATTAACAGCAATATTCTGGAAATCTCTGTGGTTGCATCTGTTTCTCTCGATAAGATACTTGTAAATGCTTCTGACTGGGAGCTCATCAGTGGAGTCAACGAATCCAGTGTAACCGGAATAGTGTGGTCTGTCGAGTTCGTGTAAAGCTCTAATAAGGATGTCAGAAAAGCCCTTGGCACTCCATTGAGAAACGTTGACCCAAGCCTCAGGGATTGAGAAATGAGCACCAGCGGAATCTCCGATGACAGCAACTCCCATTTGGGAGTAATTTCCACACAACACATCCTTCCAAGGTTGGTTGGTTTCTGGGTCGGTTCCGGAAATACCGTTGCAGTTGTAGTCAGCATCACTGCTGTCTGGGTTGACTTTTCTTCCTGGGTAGACATTAGCGTTGTTGTCATTGCAGTCTTTTCCTCTCCAGCTAGAGCCTCTAAGCCATGCGACTTCACTGAAGCCATCATTGTCACCATCGAACAGAGGAAGATGCTTGTCAGCAATTCTGTCGATTATTTCTTGAAGCCATTGCCATGGGTCGATTTTTGGCTTTTCAAACTCTTTTCTGGATTTCCAATATCCATCAAAGGAGAAAGAGAACTCTGGATAGACGTAATCCTTGGGTCTAATACGGCATTTCGTATCTTGGCAGAGTCCAACGCTAAAGCAGATGTCATCAGAGGACATCTTCTGCATTAAGCCACTGATGATGGCATCACCATAAGCTTTTACGAATTCGGCGCAAGTATCCTGAATCAACTCCTCAGGGAAGAGCTTGCAGAGCTTATTTTCAATGAAGGTATCAATAGGTTCTGGGTGGAGAGCGAGGTAGTGGATAAGAAGATCTAATCCAGCAGAGCAGCCAATACATTTTGCTTTGATCCCCAAATTGTTGAGGGAGAGACCAGAAGAGGAGGATTTGTAACGGAAGAGGGATGAGCTAGCAGCCAGCCCAACCACTGCAAAAACCAAAAACACAGACAGTACTTTCATGAATTTCAGTTCAAGATTATTTTATGTTTTATTAAATTAGTCGCAATCCTGAATAAGACTTTAATTTGCCTCGGGAGTTGGTTGTAATCTGTACCGTTAATGATCGGAATAAAATAAGCATGGACCAAGGAAATTGAAAAATCGTATGATACAAGTAATAAAGCACTCTTCCCGAAAAATGGTTTGATTGCGTTCACATTTAGGGAGGGATTGAGCCATCCGGCATTACCTTGCTAATATTGCGCTGGACTCGGTAGATGCCCATCATATCACGATCGGCACTCTCAGCTCTTAGGTCAGAATCGAAATGCTGGCTTATATATCCTACTATATGCTTTTTTTGATATTCAGCTATCTTCCTATTAAGATCATTTCACACGTATTGATAAAAACAGTGCGCTCATTAATTCAAATCAAAAAATTAAACTGTTCTTGACCATATCTAATCTGTAGATGCCCTAACAACGAACAACGAAGAAACTTGAAGCGAATGCACAAGATCACTACCATTTGTGATCTCTTCTCTAGTTACTTTTATCAATTGTTTTTTATGCTCTTCGCCATCATTTATGAATTCGTCTAGATAAAGCATGCTGCGCTGATACTAGCTAGCAATGAAAATGAGTTAAGACATTAAGACATATTGAAATTCGCGATTGTAGTACATTTGATTGAAGGTTCTTCGGCATGAATCACCTTCCCTGTCTTAAAATCCACTACCTTCGATGTCGTATCATCCGAAACGGTTGCTAAAAAATCCCCAGTTTGATTCCACCTCACACACCTGATGCGATCTGAGGCATTTTAAAGTAATTTTACAGTTATGATGGTAAAGCCTAACAAATACTTGTATGGAATCCATAACAAATCATTACGACCTTTGACTCACGGCGATCATAGATCTTGATATTCTTATCGGAGCCAGAGGCTTCAAGCAGATTTCCGTCGATAGGACAAACGTCTATCCAATATGTATTTTCTGTCATGATCAACATAGCATTCAAATGAAATAGCTGCCATTACCAATTTTTTCAATTTTATATGACCTCTTGAAATTAAGGGTCTTTTTTTCGACATTAAGAACGTTGATGTACCTCTCCTTATGCTTGATGTATAAGAGGGATTCGCCAATACTAGTACTCCATCTACATCTACTAAACCCCCCTACTAAATGACTCCATGAAGACAATGAAAATTAATAGAAAATCAGCCAATAATTACCGTACCAACCCACGTTCAGATGGAAGTTGCAATTGCTGGTATTGACATCTGAAATCAAACACGTTCCGTTCGCGGCGAGTATTGCCGCAAGCTCTCCGTTGGGATCGAAATCGAGGGAGTTTATGTTATTTACTAATCAATTTTGATAGGGTTTTGTGATGCTGATTTACCTTCAGTGTTAAACTGAGGGTACCATTTAGACTTTCGCCAAAGTTTAGCGACATCCTCTCCTGATGAGGAAGTAGGATTGAGTTTGAATAAGTAGTAGGAAACTTTTTCTCTCAGAGACATTGCACCAAGAATATTTCTTCTTGAATTAAAAGCCACAGCACCGGGTCCAGTTTCTAACCGATTTGCATTGAAATCAAGTAATAATCAAATTAATACCTCCTAGAATTTCTTCAAAAGAATATAATTTTCTGCCTTTCCTTTCTGCGGGATATCAAATATTGCCATATTTGCAGGCAAGTTCATGCAGTGACCAGGAGTTCTCGTATTTGGGATTTCCGTTAGAAAAGGATACGGACCTCTATATTCTTTATGAATGTTGAGAGATAAAATTAAATTTGAAGAGTACTAAGCCAATTTAGAAGCTGAACTCCTGAAAACCTGGCATATTTTTGTTTGCTGCTTAGATCGGTAATGCCGACCTGGCTCTCGTTATCTTTGTTTGAGCACCATGCGAGCAATGGTAATGATTTGTATTCTATATAGGTCTCTCAGTTGAGTTATGCCAAAAATTTAAAATTGACAGAAAATATGACGATATTGATAGAATGAAAGATCGAAAGAAATTACCACGGCAATTGGCAGCTTTTTTCGTCGAATTAATGAGAATGGGGCCTTCTGCATCTTTCTTAGATTCTTTCTGACCTGATTTTTTTGCTGACTGCATTTCTTTTTATTTATTACACAGAATTAAAAACTGCTGCTCATTCATAATTCTCGCTTGATCTGATACTCTTAAGGTGACAGAATTTAATTCGATAATCCGGCAAAGTAACTCACTCATATGAAGAAATGTACTCCAATGTTATTCAGTGTTATTCGATGTAAGGTCCGAAAAGATGTCACATAATCTAAACAGATATATCTGATATTTAATATATAATTTTTCATCGATAAGGTTAGTCTTAATGGTCTAATAATATCTGTTAAGAAATCTATTTAACTCTAATTTGACGATATTTTTTTTTTTTGGAAATCGTTCATTGCGTTTGTTTTTTAATATGCAATTTGCTACCGATTTCTGATTAAATGCTATATTATTTCATATATTAATCCATTTATTATGAATCGCTTGTACAATCAAAATGACTCAGAATCTTCTTCCAGTGCGATAAATGGATTCAATTTATGATGTGATTACTGATCTACGGTTTAATAACCTCCTTGATCTCCAAACATTTGGATGATTCTTTGGTTATTAGGGTTGGCATCACCGAGCCAGTCTGGGTGGTCCTTCTGGAGGGTTTCCCAGAGCCAATCTCCCAACATAGCATGGAACGGCTGTCCTGGATGGAATCCATCGACAGGTTCAATAAGGTCCTTAAGTCTCATGCCTTCAGCCTTAGCCTTCTCCATGATTTCAAATGCTGGGAAGTCATAATAGGTGTAATCGAAGTTCTTGTAAACTCTTCCTTCTTGAATGATGGCCTTGTATTGATCGTTAAGCTTGAAAGCGTGAGCTGTTGTTGCGTGTCTCTGGGTGTCGTTTGAAGTCAGCCAGTTTTTGCATGGATTTGAGTTTTGGCATTGCAAGAAATCATAAAGTTGAGCGTAGTTTATGCCGATTGGGTGGGTTTCATTGTGGAGTTGGTCGTAAAGGAGACTTCCGTTGACCAATCCGATCATGACGACATGTGAGCCCTTTGGAAGAGTGGTGTCCAAATAATCCAACAGACTAAGGATACCCTGTTTGAACTCAGCAGGGTCAGTGAGACGGTTGCAGACATCGTTTCCAATCAACTCGAGGAAAACGAGAGTTGGATGATCAAAAGTTTGATTTCTGCTGAAAGCTTTAATGTTGTCTTGGGTGTTAGAGGCTCGTCCTCCATTAACAGCAATATTCTGGAAATCTCTGTGGTTGCATCTGTTTCTCTCAACGAGGTTCTTGTAAACACTTCTGACTGGGTCTTCTTCGGTTGAGTTGAGGAAGCCAGTATAGCCAGAATAGTGTGGCTTGTCAAGTTCGTGTAATAATCTAATAAGGACATCAGAGAAAGCCTTAGAGCTCCATTGAGAAACGTTGACCCACGCTTGAGGCACAGAGAAATGAGCACCAGCAGAATCTCCAACGACAGCAACTCCCATTTGGGAGTAGTTTCCACAAAGTACTTCCTTCCATGGTTTCTTGGTTTCTGGGTCGGTGCCGGAGATACCGTTGCAGTTGTAGTCAGCATCGCTGCCATCAACTGGATTGACTTTTCTTCCTGGGTAGATATTTGCATTGTTGTCATTGCAATCCTTTCCTCTCCAGCTTGAGCCTCTGAGCCAGGCGATATCACTGAAGTTATCACCGTCGAGATCGAAGAGAGGAAGGTGCTTGCTGGCGACCTTCTGGATTAAATCTTGAATCCATTGCCATGGGTCGAATTTTGGCTTGACGAAAGGACCTCTATATTTCCAATAGCCTTCGAAACTGAAAGTGAGTTGTGGGTAACTATACTCCTTTGGTCTTAAGCGGCATTGGTTTCCTGCACAGAGCCCGACACCTGCGCAGATATCATCAGAAGAGAGTTTCTTCATTAAGCCACTGATGAGAGTATCTCCATAAATTTTGACGAATTCAATGCAAGTATCCTGAATCAACTCCTCAGGGAAGAGCTTACAGAGCTTATTTTCAATGAAGGTGTCTACAGGCTCTGGATGGAGAGCGAGGTAGTGGATTAGAAGATCTAACCCCATAGAACAGGCAATACATTTGGTGTTAATGCCATAATTGTTGAGGGTGGTGTCGGATTCTTGGGTCTCTTTGTAATGGAAGAGAGGAGAGCTAGCAGCCAAGCCGATTAAGGCCAAGAGTAAGCACGCAGAGATTACTTTCATGAATGTTAATTCAAGAATTATTCGAGTTTTTTTATTAAAATTTTAAACAGTCTTGAAATAAGGAGGTGATTTGCCTCAAGAGTAGTAGCTTTACCAATCGAAATAATTTTGCAGAAGTAGTAGTGATATTAAAGATGGGAAGAATCATGCTATAAGAAATGATAATCTTCTGCCTTGAGACCAAATTTATGACTGAGGTATCGAAAGGCTCGCCTTCACGAGGATGTGTTTACGCAGGCTCATAGCCGCTGTCTCTCTAATACTCAAGTTCAAGTTATAATAGTTAGAAGTTTTTCCGTTTAGATTGATAAGATTAATTTTAGCAGTCCGATTAAATGTAATCGATTGATACGTTTGTTTGTTGATTATGCAATTACTAAATTTCCATTAAATGTTGTTATTAATATGCTAACCCATTATTTATAATCAATCATAAGAATAGATCAAAGTTTTTGGAGGTCTCTTTCTATTGGTAAATGGACTGCTTTAGGTTGTAGTCGCTGGCCAACAGCTTAATGTCCTCCTTGATCTCCAAACATTTTGGCGATCTTTTCATTGTTAGGGTTGACATCACCGAGCCAGTCTGGATGATCCTTTTCGAGGGCTTCCCAGAGCCAGTCTCCCAACATAGCATGGAACAACTGTCCTGGATGGAATCCATCGACAGGTTCAATAAGGTCCTTGAGGAACAAGCCTTGACTCTGAGCTTTGTTTATAATATCGGTTGTTGGGAGATCATAGTAAGTGTAGTCAAAGTTCTTGTAAACTCTTCCTTCTTGCATGATGGCCTTGTATTGGTCGTTAAGCTTGAAAGCATGAGCTGTCGTCTCGAGTCTGCGGGTTTCATTCGAAGTCAACCAATTGTAGCAAGGATTTGAGTCTTGGCATGTCAAGAAATCGTACATATCGGAATAGTTAATGCCGATTGGGTGGGTTTGATTGTGGAGTTGGTCGTAAAGGAGACTTCCGTTGACCAATCCGATCGTAACGACATGAGAGCCCTTTGGAAGAGTGGTGTCCAAGTAATCGAACAAGCTGAGAATATTCTGCTTGAACTCAACAGGATCAGTCAGATGGCGGCAGACATCGTTTCCGATCACTTCAAGGAAGACAAGCATTGGGTGGTCGTGAGTCTGGTTTCTTCTCAAAGCTTGGATGTTGTTCTTGGTGTTAGAGGAGCTTCCTCCATTAACAGCAATATTCTGGAAATCTCTGTGGTTGCATCTGTTTCTCTCAACGAGGTTCTTGTATACGCTTCTGACTGGGAATTGAGTAGTGGAGTCAACGAATCCAGTGTAACCGGAATAGTGTGGTCTGTCGAGTTCGTGTAAAGCTCTAATAAGGATGTCAGAAAAGCCCTTGGCACTCCATTGAGAAACGTTGACCCAAGCCTCAGGGATTGAGAAATGAGCACCAGCGGAATCTCCGATGACAGCAACTCCCATTTGGGAGTAATTTCCACACAACACATCCTTCCAAGGTTGGTTGGTTTCTGGGTCGGTTCCGGAAATACCGTTGCAGTTGTAGTCAGCATCACTGCTGTCTGGGTTGACTTTTCTTCCTGGGTAGACATTTGCGTTGTTGTCATTGCAGTCTTTTCCTCTCCAGCTTGAGCCTCTGAGCCAGGCGATATCACTAAAGCCGTCATTGTCGAGATCGAAGAGAGGAAGATGCTTGCTGGCGACTTTCTGGATTAAATCTTGAATCCATTGCCATGGGTCGAACTTTGGCTTGACGAAAGGACCTCTATATTTCCAATAGCCTTCAGGTGAAATAGTGAGCTCTGGATAAGCGTGATCTTTTGGTCTCAAGCGGCATTTGCCATCGCAAAGGCCGACTCCAGCGCAGATATCGTCTGAGGAAACTTTGCTCATTAGGCCTGTGATGATGGCATCACCATAAACTTTGATGATTTCGATGCAAGTGTCTTTGATCAACTCTTCTTCGAAGAGGGTGCAGAGCTTATTTTCTATGAAGCTGTCCACATGCTCTGAGTGGATAGTGATGTACTGCCTCAGAACATCTATCCCGACAGAGCAGACAATACATTTGGTATTGACGCCATAATTATTGAGAGAGAGTTGCGAGTCCTTGTAACGGAAGAGGGGAGAGCTCGCACTCAAGCCGAGTACAGCAAAGATTAAAAATACTGAAAGTACTTTCATCGAAGTTGATCCTGGATTATCTTGGTTTTTATTAAAAAGTTTTAAGTAGGATTAAAATAAGGCTCCGATCTGCCTCAAGAGTTGCCGAGTAATATCCCTCTTTACGTATGAAATAATATGAATTTAAAGAATTAGATATCAGCACACACTGATCTTCTTCCTTGTTTTATGTTGCGAGTAGTATCTTAGAGAGAGTTTGTAGGAATCCTGGTCAAATTTCGAGGTAGTTTCAAAGAGGTGGAGGCATCATGGAGTTAAATCTGACTTTTGGTGTTTTGCTTGGAGAAAAATGAGATATCGATAGCTCTTTCTGAGAAGGCGGAATATATTACCAGAAGAATGAAAGAAAATGTGATTTAAATAATAAAGACCTTT
>ENA-UOTZ01000719-UOTZ01000719.1-compost-metagenome-genome-assembly--contig:-NODE-719-length-26937-cov-9.196463_pt1 | contig 26937 bp, 9 predicted proteins | sample MGYA00238144_ERZ746983 | MGnify/ENA primary metagenome ERZ746983 (study PRJEB28759, sample SAMN06268863) | compost metagenome | isolation source: single cell | place: USA: California, Emeryville, Joint... | reverse complement strand
TGAACTTAACAGTCGCTTTTATGCCGAACTTTTCCTTTGAAGAGGCCTGGAGATGATGAAAATCAGTTTGATTTGATTTCAGCGTCGTCTTCGGTTGGTATTCTGATCAAAGTGAAAAGGAACGAGAGCGCTACATACAAGCTGTGGCTTACAGAGATGCACTTTTTTTCGGAGGAGCTAATCTTGATTTTTGAACAAATGGTTTAGTTTTTGTACCGATTTTAGAGAAATAAAACACTTCGAACGATTGATTTATCTTTCATGATTAATAATAAAATGTATATTTTATATTTTTTGTGAAAAATCATCTCTCTCAATATTTGTCTGTGAGAAACGAAAGCCATATTGTCATTCTAAGGTTCGGAGGCTCTTACATTTGATATTTCGTCCCTTTTGCATATTTCGAAAGGTCTCCTCCTTCTCTAATTATATTGCTTTTGCTAATACCAGAAGGACAAAATGGTTAAACAGTAGAGTAAATCTATAGATTACTTTCCAGTCAGATCTATTCCAGTCGCATGTTGGCTCTCATCATTAATTTCTGCTTGAGACAGATCGACTTCCTCAGCTTCTTTCTTTGTAGGGGTCCTTTCATTGTCCAAAGAATTGTAAAATAAAATCAAATACACTTTTTTGAATTACTCTAATGAAAGGTCTACACCAGGTACATTTCGTCGCTCGGACCGCAATTCAATTCGAGATAAATTAAAATCATCAGGCTCTCTCTTCGTAGGGCGCTTGTCACTAGAACAAGAAGGAAAATATAAGTAACAATGAATATTTATAGATTACCTTATTGTGAGATCGATATCAGTTATATTTCGTAGTTCAGATTTGAGTGCTATTTGAGATAAGTTCCTGCCTTCTCGCTCTATCTTGGCAGGACTCTTTTCGCTCTCATAAGGAGAAGTCTTTTCCTGATTGTCGGTAGTGAGATCTTTTAAAGTCCTTTTATTTTTCAATCTTTGGCTGATTTTCTTAACAGCAACTACCACCTTTAATACATACAGCCAAAATATATTTATCAGCAGATATCCACCTGCACCCATGACACTGATCATTATTATCCCATCACAAATTTTATTGACCCACTCAGGCTGACTTGACACCCTCAGAAGCACCATTGTTAAAACCACCATGTATGCCACACTGCAATATTTCTCACCAGTGTTCAGGGAATCTGAATCATATGGAGGTCGTCTTTTGAACAGCTGGAAGTACAAGTGAATGACTAAAATAAATACAATTCCTTTAGTGAAATCAGAAGATGTCAAAACAGCATCTAAGATGAATAGTGACATCTTGAAGATCATGACCACAACACCCCAGTAGTATGCTTCTTTAGAATAGGCATTGTAGAAGTTACCCAAAATAATTCTTAGTGCTCTGGACTCATATAAGTCCTTTCTTTTTCTGTAAAGAATAATGAAAATGGCAAAAGGAATAACAAATCCCCAAATGACAAGTGCCGGGATGACCACTGGATAAAGGAAAGAGTTATATTGCTCAGTATAGCACTCGATATTGTTTTGCGATTTGATGTAGTATTGGGAGGCATAATGGTCAAGCTTCGTGCAAGTGAGATATTGACAGAGTTTAGCAATGATGCCAGGCTGCTCAAGAAGGAACAATACAATGGCTACGGCTCCTATTCTGATGAGAGATTCATTTTTCTTGTTTTGAGTTTCATTCAAACTGCTGCGTCTTTCTTCCTCTCCGCCTCGTCGACTTTGTTCACCTCCTGTTTTTGATACATCTTCGTTTTGGGCCTGTTTTCTTCTCCTTTTAAGTTTATGGCTTTGAATCAACAGAGTAATGAGACTACGGAGAATCTCGAAGATCATAACCAGAAGTAATTTTACGATTGGGGAGAACAGATACACTAAAATCTCAAATCTCAACGCATCAAAAAGATTCTTGTTTGTCTGGAGATAGAGACATTGTAACGAAAAAACCGCTTGAGTATTCGAATTACCTACAGAAACGGAAATGCTAAGGAGAGTACTGGCTGTTCCAATGTCGAGATTGGAAAGAACCGAGGAGATTTGAGAGAAAGAGGTGAAAATAACAATGAACGCTCCTGGTGTACGAGTCCTCTCTCTTTTCTTTTTCAACTCTTTCTCTTTCTCTTGTTGCTTTGGCAAGTCAACCGCAGTGGCAACCATATTAATAATACTAGTCCCAATAATCTCCGTCTTGGAGGTACTCTGTATATCGTCACATCGATGCCGTTCTATTTTATATTGAGTATACTTATTTTGATTCTCTTTGAATGTCACGATAATCATGATGATTTGATATGCGATCGAAGCTATGAGGAGGAGAATAGCGAACACAATCAGTTTAGCCTTATCATAGCATTGGGTGCATGCTCCTGCTTTCCCCGTTGAGAGATAATCGTTTTGGAAATTGCACTGTGAGCATGCAACACCTGTGTACTCTTTCGAACAGTCGGTTTGGTCATTCCCTCCTAAGCATTGCTTGCCTGAATCGTTGCAAGGGATAATGTTTAAGGCTGAAGAATTGGCGATACTTCTGTAATAGGCTGGTTTGAGTGAAATACTGTTACCCCCATTACAGATAGCTCCTATAGGACAAGCATTACATTCTGAATCATTGGCAATGAGTGAGTAAGTGCCTGATTTGCAGAAATGGCATTCATTAGTTTCATTATTGGTGATTTCACCTGCAATGCAACTTCTCAATTTAATATAAAAAATTTGAGACTGATTATAAGTATCTGAAGAATACTTTGCACTAACTTGAATGTAATCACCGGCACGACCCTTCAATTCGATTGAAGGAGCTGATATGATGCATGTAGAGCCGCTACAATCTCCACTCGCGATTTTTTGGTCTGCAATTCCGTTTGGAAAAGAGAAATTCATGTTTAATAAATAGCGGGTTGAACTATCCGGGACTATTTCATAACTGTTAGCATTTGTAGGATCTTTTTGATGAACAAGCGTAAGACTTATCAAATATTGCGATAGGGAGTATGTGGTCAAATTTGAAAACATTGGATAATTTGGAAAAGTCTCACTTCTCTGAGGTAACAGAGTATCTCCTTTATGAGTTATCGGAATAAATACAATTCTTAGATTTGTGGGTCCGTGGGAGACAATAGAGAGATTTGAAGATAGCATTATGTTATTATTTGCTGCTAAATTTGATATATCCACTTGATCAGAAATTGAATAACCAATATTTCCAGCAAGGCCAGCAGAAAAGCTGCTAAAATTATTTTGATTCACAACAAGTTTCGGTTGATTGAGCCAAAAGACTCCGCCACGAGTGCCAGCTGTGAGATTTGTGAAATCACTATTCACTACAGTCATTAGAACCGATTCCTCTGGACTGTTCTCGTAGATGAAACCTCCATTGCGAGCAGAGATATTTAAAAAAATACACCTAGAAAAAGTTACTTTTCCTTCAACATATCCAGATTGCATTAATTCTCTTGTCTGCGATGCTAAACTGTTATTCCTGCCTGAAAGACTTTCCAACAATCGGAGAGATGATGAAGTGCTGATGGTGGCTGAGGAAACGTAGCCTATAGCAAGAATACCACCATTTTGAATCGAGCTGATGTGTTTCAAACTATCGTTTTGAAAGGTTATCTCCAGCAGCTGGGTATCGCCCTGAGAATATACTATTGCTCCATTTTGACCAGATATATACTCATATGTGTTATTCGCAGAGATAATAAATATCATATATTCTTTACTTAGCTCATCATTCACTAATACACTTGCGCAATTAAAGCTGTATTCTACATGTATTATAGCTCCATCACTTTTACTGCTGTTCACCTGTGAGTAGCTATTATTCTGGAGCGAAAAAGATATTCCTCGAGTCTGACTTTTCCAGTAGATGATATTTCCACTTCCTCCCGCTGTTGTAGTGGTATCTTGGACTGAAGCAATGTTGCTAAAGATATTTTGAGTTAGTAGAAAGCTCACACCTCGCTCACTAGTCGAGTATAAATTACTTTTAAAGGATGTCAGCTGCGAACTCGAGGCAGTGATGATGGCCCCTGATTCTCTAATAGCCGCCGAGTTAATGGTATTATTGTTCAGCCAAAGAATCAAATCATACATCGACTCAACTCCATTGTAGATCAAACCTCCAGAGCCTGCTAAGTTCGAAAACGTAGAATTTGTAATTGTAATGGCAAAATCATTTCCTCCTGGGTTCCTGCCCACTAACCTTGTCGATGAGCCGATAACTCCCGATGAAATAAGATCATCTGACCACCAGTTATTGCCAATGAATGAAGTATCTTGGATGATTATGCTCAGCATAGTTAACGGACCGAATGAAGATGGAGACTGCGAGTTAATGATGATGATGTTCGATTCCAAGTTCAGGTTTTGAAATTTGCTTTCTTTAACCTCAAGATTACATGCATAATTTGTGCTTTGCGAGCTTGGATTGCAATTAATTGTAATTATTGCACTATTATCCAAGCTAATATCAGTCGCTTGCAGATTCTTGAAAACCGCTCGGAAATTTTCTCCTTCAAAGAGGCCGAACTGTGGGATTAACAGACCTGTAGAACTTGCAGCTGAAGTAATACTCACCGCTTTTGTTGTATAGCTCAAATCATTTCCAGTAATGTCTACGATCGTACTGACTCCTTTCACATAGATGAAGTTCCCAGCAACATTGCCAATAGCAGTCAGGTTACAATTATATATTTCAAAAGTAGCATCACTTTGATCAAAAACAAAAACACCATATTCAGGAGAAGTCACGTCGCTTACACTGTTCGTTTGGGTAATATTTGTCTGAGATATCGAAATAGCTGACGAATATATTTGATTAAAGTAAAATAGCCCTCCAGAAGCAGTTATCTGATTGCCTGAAATTTCAGTTGATTCCACGACTAGATAGATGGATAAGGTTTCCGCGTAGATTATGGTACCATATGGCGCTGTGTTATTCCGAATAGTAGAATTTATGATGCTTGCATACGTTATCTCATCAGCAAAACTTTGATTATACAGCCTAAATAGACCATTGGAGTTGGAGCTTGAACCGTTGTTGTTTTCGAAAGTGCATCCATCGATAGTCAAAGTTTTAAAGCCCATGTTGAAAGCACCACCAGGAGAGCCATAAACAAAATTTCTGAATGACGAGTTGACAAAAGAAATATACGGGACGAAGATCTCCATAATGCGTCCTCTAGGAGATATTGAGATTGAGTCGAAGGTGTTATTTGAGAATTCCTGGATGGAAGTCACTGAAGAGATGGAAAATAGAGTTCCTTGGAATCGTTCAATGTTTATTGCGTTTGAATTTTGAAGTGAAATTTTTTTAAAGGAATTATCTGTAAATGAGAACAAAGATGTTCCTGCGCTTCCATCAACAATTTTGATTGATAAAAATTCTAAAGCATTGATAAATCCAAGCGCATTTGTAACAACAATGTCCTCGAAGGTGCTGTGTTGGAGGACAATGTTTTTCGAAATCATGCCGCAATCTATACTAATGAAAACCTGTTCTGTTGTTAAATCTCTTGCTTCATTATCTTCTATCATAATTTGACTACATTGATCTGCTTGCAAGTAGTACAACCCTAACTTTTCAGAATCAGTGAGTATGGTAGAACCAAACAGAAGATCATCCATGGCCTTTGCTACACATGAAATGAAGTAGCCTTCAAAGCTCGCTTTTTCAACGCGGTGAGTGGAAAAATAGGTTTTTGCCAAATTAGCAGCAGAAATCAAATAATAGGTTCCATCTGAAAATACATCATTGAACGTATTGGAAGAAAAATTTATTGAGCTGTTTGGGATTTGGAAATTTTGCAATAAAATAGCCGTTTCGCTGCTGTTTGTAGCATTTATACTCGTGAATGAGTTCCCGATCATAGAAATAAAGAAAATCGCGTTTTGGGCATCTTCGAGTGATAAATCGATTCGAGTTGACTGATAAAGTTGCGATAAGAGGTTGTCGCCAAGAAATAGACTACTTTCAGCAAGGGCGAATAGAGATATGCTTGCTGTTAATTTGAAATACCCTACGGTCGTGCCGATTTGAGTGGCTATCAAAGAGTTGAAAAAGTATATTGGATTCCCAAAACTGAGAATTTTAGAATTATTTGTCGTGATCCGTGAAAAATTGTTTGCGTGGATAATAATGTTAGGATTGTTGCTTATTAATAATGTTGAACTTGCCTGCAATTTCAACGCTTCGAAAGTATTATTATAGAGAATTAACGGTCTGACTTGCGCAAATGCTTCCCCCGTGTCGAAGTTACCATGGCAATATTCCAATGTTATGAGACTAGTCGTCATCGTAGCATTCGAAAAAATGAAGTACGAGCTTGCCGACAAGCTCAGGTTAGCAATGCTTGAATTTGAAAGAAACATCGAGGAAAGAGACTCAAACCTAGCAAAGCCAGAGTTATCAATGTGTGTGTTGTCAGCTCTCAAGTTTGAGACTGATAAATGTGTATTATATAGCTTCATAACATTCCCACCGTCATTTACAGTATTGTTGACAAATGTAAAATCCGAGAACTCCATTCGTGTTATTTCTAGACAGCCAAAATAGCTAGACCCTCCAAGCGAATAAATCCAATCTGCTTGAGTAATTTTATTGTTAGTTACATTTAACCCTTCGAATCTCAGATAGATAGGTGGAATTTCCGTAGAGAGTTTGCTAGATGTTTCGGCTATGTACATCAAGAAATTTGAATACATCGAAAAGGAGTTGTTGAATAGAGTCACGTTATTCATGTCGATCCCTTTCATAACTTCGATTGCTCTCGGTTTGATTGTAATAAAGTAGCCTGAAACTTTAAATTCCGAATTAATGAGGTTGGAGTTACTCATCGAGAAATATATCGGCTCTCTCTCAGTGCAACTCGAATTATCGTTTACCAAGATGAATGTTATTGTTTGGCTATTCACCGACAATGAGTCCATTTGGAAATTATTGAAGAGGGATTTGCTCGTGCCGGATTGATGTAGAAATTTATTATATCCTGACTTCCAAAAAGTTGTGTTTCGTATCACGGCTCCATTAATTTCGATATTGTGTGAACATGTTGACACAAACAGGCCTAAACTAATTGATCCATCTTCATATTTGCAATTAGATGTTTCCACAGAAGATATCCATGTGTTATTAGTCCGAGATGTCCAGACAATGCTCGACACGAGAGACAGAGGTAGACAAATAATTTGGAGGTTGGTAATGTTAGTGTTCGTATCGTAGAACTGATCATTAGCGATGAATAGCGCGGAATTTTGCGATTCTCGAATCTTTGCATTCATCACAAAGGTTATGTTTTCGATGATGATTTGAGAACATTGGCTAATGATAAGTTTCTTATTAGCATCATGGAAGTATATGATGTTGAGCATGGAAAACAGGTTAACGTCCCTCACAGAGAAGTAATTGCCAGAAAAAGTGCCTGTAATATCTGGAAAATTTACATTTTCAGTATTGTTAAAGCAGACATTTGAAAAAGTAACTGTTCCAATCTTATTGATGGTTGAGAATGCCCCAGCTCCAGTGTATAAGATGTTAAATCCAGAGATTGAGAATAAAGCCATATTACTAAGCATAAGAGGAGAGCTTGCATTGACATAAAGGAGGGGAAGCGTGCTGCAATCCTCCATTTGAGAGATATTTTGCTCAATACCACTAAAAATGATGCTAATTGACCCGTCTCCATCATTGATTCCCTGGATTAAGGTGTTTGGGAATTGATGCGAGGAAGATAAGGATGAGCCGTCGACCGTAATCGTATTGTCCATTTCAATGAGATTTTCTCCTGACAGAAGAGCTTGAATAGCCTTGTCGAGCGAGGGATACTCACCTGAAGGCGATACAAGTAGATCTTTTGAGCTTGTCCATGCGCAGAGAAGCAACAAGAATAGGAATTTTAAATGAAGATTTTTTTGCATCTGTTCTCCAATTTTATTTTTGATTTTTAAATTTCAGATGTTGATTTTTAAAAACAAGTAACAGTGATACCAAATTTTAGAATTACGTGTAATAAAGCTGAAAAAGAAAAAAAAATTAGTTTGTTTTAGAATTCTCATGAATATATAGCATATAGTGTGACATTAATGTTCCCTTTGGGATTAGCTATGCGATTTCAGGCGAACTAAGTCACTATTCAGAGCGGCTGACTTTAAACCTAACTACCACTACTATTATAGAACTATTGATTATTATGTCTCACCTAAAATGGGATCAGATCCGATCCCACTAACCTTAACTATCATTCAGTTGCAATAAAAATTTGGTGATGCGTTTTCGCTATTAGCTGTTATGCTCTTAAATTCTGAGATTGTGCTTCTTTGTACCCGGCTCTAATTTCAAGGAAAACAAAAGATAAGGACAAATTATGATCAAATTACTTGGTTGAAGACTCAAAACTAATTGCGTTTCGTCGTTGGAGTTGGAGTTCTATCTGGGAATGGTCCTTATAGCCGTGCCTTTTCTTAGTATATTTCTGCTCTTTGACGTGAAGGGTTTCTAATTTCTTTAAAGCATCTTCCAAAATCTGTGCATTTCTAATCATTTCACGAGCTGCCATCTTTCTATTTTCTTTGAGGTGTTTTAATTTTTTAATCAACTCCCATGCTGTCATTATGTACAGCCAAAGTACATTTATCAGTAAATATCCACCTGTGGTTATTATACTCATCATTATCATCACGTCACAGAATTTATTCACCCACTCAGGCAGTGCTGACATTCTGAGAAGCACCATAGTTAACACCATCATGTATGAGAAACTGCAGTATTTCTCACCTCTGTTAAGTGGCTTAGAATCATAAGGAGGACTCCTCTTGAAGAGAAGGAAGTATAAATGAATGACCAGCATGAATACAATTCCTTTGGTGTATTCAGAGGAAGCAACCACAGAATCTAAGATGAAGATTGACATCTTGAAGATCATGACGACGATGCCCCAGTAGAATGCTTTTTTGGTATAAGCATTGTAGAAGTTACCAAAAATAATTCTCAGGGCTTTTGATTCGGATAAGCTCTTCCTCTTTTTATAAAGAACAAGAAAAATGGCGAAAGGAACGAGGAAAGCCCAGAAAATGAGTGCAGGAACGATCGCGCTATAAAGGAAAGAGTTATATTGGTCAGTATAGCATTCGATGCTGTTTTGCGATTTGATGTAGTATTGAGAAGCATAAGGATCGAGTTTTGTGCAAGTGAGATACTGGCAGAGTTTAGCGATGATGCCAGGCTGCTCGAGAAGGAACAATACAATGGCCACGGCTCCGATCCTAGTGAAAGATTTGTTTCTCTTTGATGTCCTGAGTGGTGTTGTCGGACCCATCGTTCGATTCAAGTTGCTCTGAATTTCATTTTCACTACTATCTTTCGCTTCTTCTTCTACTGCTCGCCTTTCTGCACAGTCGTCATGTCGACTTTGCCTTTGCCTTTGCTTTGATGAGCGATTCTTCCAGACAAGAAGGGAGAAAAATCTTCTGAGAGACTCGAAGAACAAAGCTAAAATTATCTTCACAATCGGAGAGAATACATATAGCAGAATATCAAACTTGAGGGCCTCAAAGAGATCTGAATTTCGGGTCAAGTAAAGACACTGCAATGAAAAGACAGCTTGCACGTTCGGGTTACCGACCCATACAGAGACATTCATGAGTGTATTTGCTGTGCCAATGTCAAAATCGGAGAGAACTGAGATGATTTGGGAGAAAGTTGTAAATATAACTATGAATGCTCCTGGACTAAGCTTCGTCTGACTTTCCTGCTTCTTTCTCCGTACTGCTTCTTGTAGCTGCTGCCTTTGCTGATCCTGTTGCGGTAATTCAGCAACGGTGGCAATAATCGTACCGGTTCCTTGAACCTCTAAATTGCTCAAACTCTCAGATTCTTCCAATTTCTTTTTCTCGAGATACTCTTTATGCACTTTCTTATTTTCTTTGTAAGTCACGACAACCATGAAAATTTGATAGAGAATCGACGATAGGAGTAAGAGAGCTGAGAATGTCTTCAGTTTGTCTTCGTCATAACATGTTGTGCACGTTCCTCCTTTCCCTGCGGAGTAATACTCCTTTTGAGAATTGCACTGTAAGCATGCAATCCCGGTGTAGGTCTCATCGCATTTCGTTTGACCATCGCCTCCTAAACATCGTTTGCCTGAATCATTACAAGGGACGATGTTTAAAATTGAATTATTAGCAATACTTCTGTAATATCCAGGGATAACTGTGATATTTGCACCTCCATAACAAGTTGCACCTATCGGACAGCCATGGCATTTTGTATCGTTAGTAACAAGCGAGTAAGTTCCTGACTTACAGAATAAGCATTCCCCGGTGTTTGTATTATTAATTTCGCCTACAACACACCCCCGAAGCTTTATATAGTACAATTGTGATTGAGTATAGATATCCGATTGGTATGTAGCATTAACGGTTATTAGATCGCTTGCATTCCCTTTCAAAATGATCGAAGTAGGAGCTGCTGTACAAGAGGAGTTACTGCAGTTAGTACTCACATAAGACTGACTCTCTCCGTCTTGAGTTGTAAAAGTCAAGGTTAATATCCCGCTTTGAGATGACTCATCGAGTACAACTTCGTCGTAATATGAAATATCATTGCTGGTGTTTCGATAAACGAGGGCGAAATTAATTTGATGTTCTGTAAGGGAATAGGAGGTGAGATTAGAAATAATAGCATATGGAGTCGAGCTGCCGCCCTTTTCGTATTGGTAGATACTATTAGGGTGACTGGATATTTGGATGAAGTGTATTCTCAGATTTGTCGGTCCGAATGAACACGTGTTTGCATTACACTTGGGCAACGAGTTTGAGAAAGTATTGCTGGTATAGATATTTGAAGAATCGACAAGTCCAGCCACAGAGTATATAAATGAACCCGTTAAATTAGCACAAGTCAGATTTAGAGCATTGCCTGTAATCGCCGCATTTTGTTGATTTAAGAAAAAGATCCCTCCTCTTGAAGTAACTGAAACATTAGTAAAATTATTGTTTGTTGCTGTAATGTTCAGAGATTCGTTTGGAGTGCTTTCAAAAAGAACTCCTCCATTCACGGCTGAAATATCCGTGAAATTGTTTCCTAATAGGAAGATAGCTCCTTTTTGAGATGTAGTTATCATCATTCTATTGTGGTCGGTTGTGAGTGTTGGAGAATGCTGATCCAAGATTCTCTTGCTGGTTGACGAATAAGAGAAAGCAGTGGACACAGCATAAGTGCCTGGATCAATCATTAACACTCCTCCATTTGATTTTGACTGAATCGACTGGAAAGCACCCTTTTCAAAATGAATCTTCATCAGAGTATTCAACCCTTCAGCATAGAGAATGGACCCTTTTTGAGCTTCGATTTGATTGTAATAGTCAAACGTAGAATTGAGTATTGCTAAATACTCTGGACTCTGTGATGAGTTTGTTGAGATCGTTGTATTAGTCGGGTTATACTTAAGAGAAAATATCGCTCCAGATTCTTGGGTGGTGCTGATTTTTGAGAAATTATTATTGTTTGACTTTATCGATATCCCTCGAGATTGACTTGTCCAATACAGTATTGCTCCTCCTCCAGACGCCTGAACTAGAGCATTAGTGAAATTGTTTTGAGTGAGCTGTAAACTCACATTTCTAGGAGCATTTAAAGATATTTTGCTCTCATAAGTGGCTAGCTGACTCGTTGACGCATGGATAACCCCTCCTGGACCCGTGGCATTTACCGAATCGATTGAGTTGTTGAAAAGCAGAAGTACAAGATCATATCTTGTTTCGATCCCATTATATACCAGTCCATATGAACCCCGAAGTTTGGAAATACTGCAATTCTTAAATGTGATCGCAAAGTCATCTTGCGTCGAGCTCCTTCCAATCTGCGAAGTTGTTGAACTAATGATTCCCTGCCCAGTACTACCTCCTGTCTCAGCAATGACGCTACTATATGGCCATGTAATGTTCGCAAACACAGAGTTTTCAATCAAAATTGTCAAATTATCCAGGGCACTCAATGAGGAAGAAGCTTGAGAATTGATTGTAATTATCGGTTGTTCCAAAATCAAATCTTGAATTATACTATCTCTCAGTTGAAGAGTGCACTCATATACATCTGTAATAGGAGGATTGCAATTTATTGTGATTAGTCCATTCTGATTGAGTTGTAGTTGAGATACATTCAGATCTTGGATGATCACTTGAATGTTTTCTCCTTCAAAGAGAGCAAATTGTGTTGACGAACCTTCACTGCTACCGCTGCTACTAGAATCACCAACAGCCCGTGAGAACACCAAATAGTTTAATCCTGATATCAAGACACGGTCATTATGTTGTCCTCCTTCGATCAAGATGAACTTTCCGTTCGTTTGTTCAGTCGCACTCATTGTCGAATTTTGAATCTCTAGCTTTACGTTTCCTTGGGATTGAAGAAGTGCAAACACGCTGATTTGTGATCTGCTGGAGGTAATTTCAGCGTCATTTTGAGTGAAATTACAGCGGTTTGCAGATATATTTGATGATTGTAGATTCAATAGATAGAAGAGGGTTCCAGCGTCTGTCAAGGCTCTATTATTAATAATTTGAGTGTTGTTGAGCGACAAGCTTACTGAAGAATCTGTAAGTGAGATTAAAGTCATTGACAACGCTACGTTATTCGAAAATGAGCTCTCACTGATATTTACGACAACAGATTTATCTGATAGATTAGGATTTGTAATTTTGAGCACCCCAATTGCTTTTGATGTTACGATCTCGTCAAATTTCGACCCAGAAATTATCAAGGATGAGAAAACAGCATTTATAGCTCCATTTGAACTACTATGAGATAATTTTTTCAATGTGGAGTTGGAGATGTTAAATGTTTGAACGTAAATTTCAAACACACTTCCAGCTGAGAGCATCGTGATTAACTCAAAAGTATTGTTGTTGAAACTAATCGAGGAACTAAGTGACGAGATGAAAAGAAATGAGCTCTGGAATTTTTCTTGACTGTTTCGTTGCTGAGTGATTTTAATGTTTGAGAAAGAGTTGTTTTCGAAAGCATACAACGTCCCCAACAACGATTTTTTCATTGTAAAGCTCATGAACCTGAGAGGCTGAATTAATTGAGAAGGAGTTATCGCATCGATTTCTTCAAACTTGGAATCTTGTAAATACACCTGCCCATCCAGCAGTGCGCAGGCAATGTTAATGAATGCACTTTGGGTTTGAAGTCTGCTGGCTTGATTGCCTTTCATAATAATCTTACCGCATTTGTCTGCGACAAGATTATACAATCCGAGTTTTTGAGTACTTGTAATGGTGATGTCCTTGAGTAATAGAAAATCGATCGTGCTAGTGATATAGGTAAAGAAATAACCTTGAGAATCCACGTTAGAAATTAGTTGATTTATAAAGTAGCAGTTTGCCAATTCTCCACCACTAATCAAGTTCACTGAACCGTTGGAGCTGATGTTTTTGAAAGTGTTATTTGAAAGAGTGATTGAACTGTTCGGAACTTGAAAATTAGATATTGCGAGAAGAGTTGCTTGGCCGCTGGCGTTCATGGCGTCGAATACATTACCTTCCAAACTGATAAAAAATACACAATTTTCCTGGTCGTAAATAGTGTTTTTGGTGTTTGTGTATATCGAATATAATACTTCATCGTCTTGGAAGAGGTAGCTTTCAGCGTCGGAAAATGGATACACCTTACTTTTATTCAGCAAGTAAAGAAGTTCATCCCATCTGGCATAGTCTGCATATGTTAGGAAATTTGGATAACTCCCAAGTTCCAGAAAATTTGAGCCTTTCAGTGTCATTGATGCATAATTTTGATGGTAAATTATCATTGGATTTACAGCATTCATAAAGTATGAGCTCGAAGAAACTTGAATCTGTTGAAAGCTGCAATTATAAATGATCAAAGGCCTCGTCTGAGCATGGCTTCCAATTGTGTCCCCATCCTGGTTTTTCTTTTGGAAAGAGCTGTCGACCATCAACTTATAATCGATTAGAGCCAAGTCTGCCCCGATAAATGAAGATTGCTCATCTAGAGTCAGGTTTCTCAATGTTGAGTTTGATAGAAAAAAGGAAGCAATTTCTCGATTGTTTAGAAAAAATCCTGAATTTAGGAATGTGTTGTTATCACCGGTCAGGTTTGTTATCGATGTTGCAACGTAAGCTACCACGATTCCAATAGATTGATTTCGGAAGGTATTATTGTCCATAACGACATTTGACAATTTCAAATGTATACTTTCGACACTGTGCATTACTACGAGCTCAGCCTCTGTTATTGTTACTTGTATGATTTGTGCTGAGTTCTCCAGTGTGTTATTTTGTAAATTCAAATTTTGAACAGTGATTGGCAATGGTGGCATGGACATTGGATCCCATATCATGGGATAAAATGTTTTTCGTGATAATTCGAACCAAAAAAAGTAGCAATTTGTTAAGGACACATTGCTTATCGTAAAATTATCCAATAAAGCTCCTGTAAAGGCAGGCTTGTAAAGGAAATAGCCCGCTATAGGTGTGGCATGAGAATAAAATTGAGAATTTGATACAACCCAATTCTCCAATGTGATATTTGTTGAATACACGATGGTGTCTCCAAATTTGCAGATGAATTGATCAGTTATTATGAACAAATTCGAATTAGAAATCACATTTGAAATCTGGAAATTTGAGAGATTGGTTGTATTGATATTTGAAATCAGCATCATCGTGGCATAAAATGGTATGTTTTGTTCTGAATTAGCTACAATAAGGCCATCAATAGTAAGGAAGGATCCACATGTGATAAAGAAGATATAAAGTGGCGCTGATGCAAGGGTTTGGGAGCTGCACCCAGAGAAACTCAAATTTGTGATAGAAGCGCTGCCGAAATTATTTATATAAAACCAATACGGTATCACAGTAGATGTTGGATCGCAAATTATGCTCAGGTTCGATATTTCTATCATTGAATTGAGAGAATCATCGGGAGATGCTAGATTTGTAATAATAATTGGATACTCACTCGATATTGCCCATGGAAGCTGTACTAAAGTCAAATTCATAATTGTGAGTTGCTGCATATTCAACAAAACGAAAGTTTTGAACCCATCGTTCAAAAATATCATATTTGTGATTGTAACTTCAAACTGTGGAGCTACATAAAATCTAACTCCTTGGTAATCGTTGGGCAGCGATTGAGACGGTTCAGAGTTGTTGAAGCAGATGTTCGAAAATGTAACCTGTAAGACCAGATAGATTTGGCTTGGAAAGTTTTGATCTCCTGCATATTGGATATTCAATCCATTAAAAGTCAGCGCGGATAGAAGCACAACATCTAGAGGGTTGCCATTCCCTATTACCAGCTTCGGAAGCAGAGAGCAATCAGATAGTTGACTGACTGGCGAGTCAGAGCTGCTGTATTGGATGGTTAATGAAGAATAGCCAATGATCTGGACAGCAGGAAAATATTGGTCTGTGCCTTCGCAGGTGGAGCTAAGAGTGATTATACAGTCATCGTACCACAAATATCCGTTCTCATAGATTTCCAACAGAGCCAGCTGCAACGATGGATATTGTGTTTCATTCGTTGGGTCTACGATAAATTCAAAGAGGCTCGATGCTGTTGGGAATAAGGAGCAGAAGCATATTGTAATTATTGAAAGAATTCGCTTCAATTTCCAATTTGCCAGCATTTTGTTTGGTTTTCTTTTCTTCTAAAATAATAATGAAGTTAAAATTGGAGCTGAGATTTATTTTTTTCAAAATTCAATTTTTATCAAGAATTAATTGCATTAAATACCCTGCAGTTTAAAATTCCAATGAAATTATTCTCTTCCTTTTAACTTCATCGAAATATACTTTGACATTCTACTAGGCTGGTCTTCACTGATATGCTTGTCCTCGTTGGTCGGACTGCTACCTATCACCGGCTAATGTGCAAATTTTAATTTATTTTTTTTTCCCTTTCCCTTTCTATTATTAATAACACCCTTAAAACTCATTGAGAAAGTTGACTCATTTTAAATACGGATTTATGACCAGCCAAAGACTATTACGGGGAGACAGTGCCTCAAGTTAGAAAAAGTTTCTCAGAAAGAATTCTATTTTATTTTTTGTTGCTAGTAATGGAGTTTTCAGCTCAAAAGAGAACCGATAACAGATTTGATTTTGCGTACTCGCTCGATTTCTGCTGTTTAAATGAAAGAAAAACGAGAAGTATCAGGATGTCTAAGGCACACGATTTTGAAAAAACTACTGATTTTGATAATTATTTGAGTTTTATTTGTTAGTTTTGCTGTGTCTTAAAAGGGATTCTGAAATGCTCGTTGAAGATGACTTCGATGCTTCAATCCTGGTCTTTTCTGGTAGCTGTGCTTCTCTTACCTCAGAAGTCTTCAGCGGTTTCGTCATACTTAAATGCAGAAAAAGCCGCGTTAGACACGAACTAATTCTTAGTTTCTCTGTAACAACAACCGGAGCCAGTCAGAGCAGGTCTTATTGATGCGGAATCAATCTTCAAATTCGAAAGAATTTCGAATACTATATGAATTGAGAAGAGAAGTTGCTTTTCTGATAGCATTTTGAGCTTTTCTAAGCTCAAAAATTAAATCATTATTCCACTCGGAATTAGTTACGTGTGTTAACGTGCTGAAAATTAATAAAATTTTGAACAAACAGCGCTTTTAATCTCAAGATAATATTTTAAACAAAACTTAATTAACTAATTAAAGAGTCATCTTTGTTGAAGAAAGATTGTGTCAACAAAATCTTCGATTGTTACTGAACAAATAAAGAAGACTTATTAGATATGCTTGGGTTGCTTAGCACTTCCAACTATGAACTTTGGGAAGCATTTTTGAAGAAGGAATTTGAGATCATAACCAAAGGGGGTTGGACACCTTAAAAAGACTCCGGAGAGCAATATTCAAACGAAATATATTTAAAGAGAAGCGAAAATGAAATAGTAAATATTCAAGTTGGTTCAGAGAGATCCAACAATGTAAAATCTCAATTTATTTGGCAAATGTACTGGCATCTCATCGTATTTTGAGAGATTCCCTTTAAGTTCCGAGATAGCCAGAATATTCTCGACAAAATTAAGAATACAAGTGGAAATTGGAATAGCTTTGGTTAGTGGCTAAATGATAAAAATCATTGCATCGAAAATCACCTGAAAACTCCAAAGAAACGGTGTCCTTTGTTGCAAAAAGGGGGGTTTGTTGATTGAAATTTATCAAATTCAAGACAACAGGGTTCGAATCACTGAATTGTTAACAAGGTCTTCATTCAGTCTTCATTCCAAAATTCGTGTTTTTTATTAAACAATATTAGATTAAGAGTCTCACAGCTTTTATGAATACAAATATTATCATCATCAGCCGTTGCAATTGACGGTAAAAGGGTAAATCGTCAAATTATCAAAAGGTATAGAGCAAGGGGTGTGATACTTTTCTCATCTATCAACCAGAATCTAAGCTTCACGTTTGATACTTTGTCTGCTAATTCGTAATTTTGGCTTCCAATAACAAGGAACTGAGATTGATTGCTTTAGCGCAAATTTATTGAAATGCGCAATCAGGTGCTCATTAGTAAGAAAATCATGATGAATTTCTCTCAGTGGCGAAGAAATTCAGTAATTTTTCTTTGGAGTTGTCTTGACCAAGCATTCATTTGGAATGTTGGAAAAAACATATGCATACCATCCTTATATAGCTTTCAATGAACTTTTGCATTAATGGCTTTAAAATTTGAGTACCCAGCTACTTTGTGAAGTTTATGTTCCATTCCCGATCTTTGAAGAATTATCTAATAGCAAGCAGTGGGCTTCTCTCTTCTCTTGCGATTAGAATCCCAAAACACATAGTTTTGATTGATATCAGAGAATAAAGTTTGTTCAATTTAGTGTAAAATTAATCATAATCATGGAGGACTTTCTAAAGATGAAAATCTGAATAGCCTATTTCTTCAAACTTGGAATCTTGTAAATACACCTGCCCATCCAGCAGTGCGCAGGCAATGTTAATAAATGTACTGAAAGATCAAGTTCGACTTCAAGAGAATCGAAAAATTTAAACAGTATTCGAGTTTGTAGAAAAATGAGATTAACACCTTCTATGTATTTCACCCATTGATAAATTTTAGGATTCAAATACAAGTGTTCTAGCGTGAGGTATCAATAAATTTTCGATATTTGAGAGAGAGAGTACCGCCAAAACAAAGAAAAATACATATGCCAAATATTCATACCATAAATTTTTTTTTGATTCACAGAAGCTCTGGATTAGAACGAGACCAATATCCAACAGAATATACTTATACATAAGTTAATGGTTCTCTGATTCTGATTCTCTCCTCCTCTTTTGATCCTCTTCAATGATGTTTCAATTCATCTCTCTTTAATTTGACCGACATGATCCCCTTTTTTTATTGATTTTCCTTCTTTAGTCAATTCATCCTATGCATGTTTCGTGATTTCAGCCTCGAAAATCACCGCGTCTTCTTTATAGTTTTAATGTAAAGTTCATTTTGAATATCAGGTTAGAGTAGTATTCAATGATTGTGCCTCCGACTCTCAGGCTATTTTCGGTGCTAAAAAGAAATGTTTAACTGAGTAAATCGTGCCCGAATCCGAGCTACGATCTCTCGCTTCTGGACTTATTGAGCCGGTATCTGTTCTAATTTAATGGCATATTCATCCATAAACTTTTCGTTTTCAGTGGACTGCATCGATATGAATTCCTTTTTCATTGATTGTGATCAAAGTTGCAAATTCGCTCAAATTTTTTGTTTGTTAGGAACTGCTTGAATTCTTGGATGCCTTTATTATCGTTTCCGCTGGGGATTGGCAGGCTTATTTTGCGGAAGGATTGAAAAAGCATTGATGAGAACTCTTAATAGGCGTTAAATCTTCATTAGAGAAATTGAGGAGAAAGTACAAATTTCGATGAATTTATGTATTTTCATGAATTAGCTGATGAAGTTGTCAGCAGGACTGAAATCCCGAAAGTTTGATTTGTCGATCAAGTAATCAACAATTATTTTCAGCTTGTTGAGTGCTCCTATAAACTCAGAAATGTAGATTTCTAGTGAATATTTCCCTGTTATTGTAAGATCAAGCATTCTCCGACTCTTGGAATTTCTCAGAAAAATTTCATTTAACGGATATAATCGGATTCACGAAATATGCGCTACTAGTTTTGGAAACTAAAATGCTCAATTTCGCAATAGCTAGCTCAGGAGCTTCTTCTAAACTATCATTTGAGAATTCTATGAGTAATTTTTTCGACGTCCAAAACGGTTTTGTAAAATCTTTTCTGAGTTCACCTTCATTAAACAAGGGAATAAGCTTGAATTTGAGACTCTGAGCATTCTTTAAATCCTCTTTAGCAAAAACGTTCCTTACTTTAGTTCTCAATTAAATAAATGAAATGATTCAAACATATTTCGCTGAGTTACGTCCACCTTCATCTGGAAACTTGGGAGTCAATTAATATATTTATGCACCCAACTAGCCGTTGGTTGAGAGAAATTAATTTCTTTCTATCAAAAGTTGAGAAACTCAAATCTCTATCTACTGCAACAAGATTTCAACAACAATACCCTGCCTTCTTCGATCTATTTCAATATTTTGTGGAAGAAAATCTTCAAAGCGATAGAGACGAATGATTTATTTTTGTAGTCTAATGGTTCGATTTCATCCCTATTGTTGCTTTGATACAGAGAGGGGCATGAATCCTTTGTCTGATCTTCAATAAAGGATTGCAGATCAGAGTATTCCAATTTCTTAGCTACAAATTAATCGAGCTAAATGATCAATTTGAAATTTATTTATATTGCTTATAATTTTCTACTTACGCTTAGAAATACGAACAGTCGTGAATTCTTATAATTAACCTGCTTAAATCTCCTTAATAGGATTACTCTGCATGCAAGAAAATTGTCTCATAACCAACTCTCTACCATCATCCTTTTAGCCCATGAGAGACTAATTCTATTGTGTAACTTCGCCACTGCGAAAGGCTCCTTAGGTTGCCAACTATTAGCGTTGAAATGAGCTTTTAATTGAGTATTTTCACTGATTCTGGCTCTGCAATACATTTCATCGATTCCTTTGAGAATGATAGGATTATGCACGTCTTATCGTTGACCTGCATTGAAAAATCCTCCTGAAAATCTTAGCTATTCGAATAAAACTCCGCATATCTGAATCAACGAGCCTCTTCCTTAAAAATCACAACGATTTTGTAATAACCCAAGGACTTTGTGTATGCTGTTGCTTGGGCTTGACTTTTATAAGAATATTAGTAACTGTGAAGTTACATCTTAATTTTCACGTATAAAAACATTTCGAAAAAATTATGAAGAGGATTTTAAAAAATATGTGAAATGTGCTATCATGATTCGATCAGCAAAAATATCACATCCATTAGTCTAGAAAAACACTAGTTTCCCAGACCCCTGTTTGCCGTGACATGATGTCTCGAGTCTCTTTTTCCCTTCTATTTTTCAAGTTGATTTAGACAAAAATTTTTCCGTTTTGAGCTACCTTCTTATATTTCTCAGCATAGCAACGCTGACACAATTCTCTTGCGTACAAACTCTCATGCGGACAAAGCTTTGGCTTTTGCATTCTGCACTTCTTATGGTAACACTCGCTGCAGTACCCCTTCATTCAACGGTAAGAAGCCATAAAAGGATGCTATTTTCTTTACCTTTGCGTAATGCTTGCGCTCAGGGTGCCCACAAATTATTTCTCTCTTTTTTCTATTAGGGGGATAAAGTAGGGAATTTTAATAAAATCTTACATTTTCTTGCTCGCCAGGACTTTGTCGGCTACGTTTTGTTCTTTTTCCGCCCCGGCTTCTTCTTTATCAGCGTTTGTTTCTTCCGTTTGCGCGAGTTTTAGCAAGTCTTTGGTGAGTGAGTCATTGGTGGTGTCTTTCAGAGTTTGGCCCTCGCTCAGTGCAACTAATGGTTTCTCGACGATGGGCTCTAACTTCTCTGAGGACCTGGCTAGTCGAAGCTGGCTGAGATAAATATCCAACGGCGACTGAGCTGTCTCAATTATTTGAGGGACTCCTTGAGGAAGACTCGAGAAATTAGAGCTAAAAACAGGGGTTTGCGTCAAGCTCTGAAAATTTCCAGGCCTTCCTGCTGCTGCGAGGTGCGCCCGCAAAAGCAACTGGTTCTGGAGAATATTCGGAAGTGTCAGGGACCCAGGTGATTGGTCCCAGAGAATAGAAGGGGTCAGTCCCTGCGTAGTAAAATTCGGGAGTGTATTAAGATTATATGCGAGTGGCGGGCTGGCGGTTCGATTGGGATATTGGGATTTCAATCCTTCGTAGTAGCAGAGGAGCTGAAGTTTTCTGATTGAGTCTTCGTTCATTTTTTTTTTACCTGCAACGTTTAAAATTTGATTATTTTGCAGCAGCTTCTAATAATTTAATAAGCTTCCAAAGGATCTCGAGATGATATCGATATCTCCCAACTCCCAACAATCCCTCTCAGGGAGCGGGATAGACTCAGCACGAAACCTATTTGATGCCTTTTGATGCATGGAATGGAAGGCGGCTTTTTTGGATCGGGCATGAACGAAGCAACCTGATCCAAAGGCTGATAGGCTCGAGCACAATTAATACTGAAATAATTTTAAATCGATCTTAGGTTGATTAATTGGTTCAGTTTTTCCTGCCAATAAAAGCAGGGGGCCTTTAATATCCAATAATTCGTACTTTCAAGCCAAAATAAATTTCGAAAAAACAATATCTCATTCGAGATTAGTGGCAAAGGATAAAAATTTATTTACCAGCCGTGGGTTATAGATTGTGATCCAAGGTCCGGAAACATAAGAAATTCTGAGAAAACAGAAAAAGCAGCCGAAGAGTGCTGTTATGAGGTAGGTGTGACTAAATGACCAAGCCTCAAAGGATACCGTGAATTTCGCGAAGCAGAGCGGAGAAAGCATTTTTGACATCGGAATGAAAATCCAATTATTAGATCTTTTTTGCAGTACTTTAATTAAAAAATTGGTAAAAAGGAATTAAATTAAAAAGTGTGATCGAAAATTGCCAGGTGCGGAATCAATGAATTCTAAAAGGAATCAAAATCTATAATTGTTCCCAAAAACGTATAACAAGTCCCAAGTGGTCTCTGTATCGCTTCGAAAAGCGTTAGAAATAGCAGCACGAGTTTGATTTAAGAACTTCTCTTAATTTCCGCTTAAATAGCATAATGATAGAAAGGATTCTTCAGCCTCTTTGCTCAAGAAATCGAGTTGTAGTAACCAAGGCGCAGCCGCTCTAAAAGGTATCAATGCATAAGTAGCAAAAAAAGGACCAAATCAGACACTGAAGTTATAATTCAAGTAAAACGGTCCTTCTCAAGATCGAAGCTGCGTAGGTGCCAGCAAGTATTTCACGGATAGCTTTCCAACAAAAGCATTAACAAGGGATTAAGGATAACCAATTTCTTGAATAAAGGGAGTTTTCAACTACAAATGAAAATTGATTAGACTTCCGTAGGATCTGCTATTCACTCTCTCCTTTAACAGACTTAGTTGTTGTTAGGCCTCCAACTCTGTCTCCTAGTATGGCTCTCGACGAAAATGTGGCGTCTGCCATAGAAAAGTGATTGTTATTACTATCGTGCAGATACATTTCCTTAATTAGCGCAATAATCTACAATAACGTTCAGAAGAATGAATACTATGGAAATATTAACTTCGTGTTCTTTTCGTGTTGTCACAATCAATTCCAAGACGTAATAAAAAATTTTCGTTACAAGATAACAATGTAGTACTTATAAAAGTCAGAATTTTCGAGCTAATTTCCATTCCAAGGCTGACTTCTAAACAGACTATGACGACATCTATACTTGATAGGCTCGAATTGTCACGTTATTTTCAAAATGGGAGGACGTTCCCCTGTTTGAGATGTTAGAATTTAAATCCTGGTTAACGCTTAAATAGTTTCTTAACCTGAGGAAACATATCGTTGATTATTAGGCACAATCCTTCGAGCGAATTAATCCAAAGTTCTTAGAACGTCACTGTGATTAAATTAATGCCAATTTGGTAAATTCATCGAACTCGTAGCCCAGTCGTAATGAATCCTCGTTAGCTGAAATATTTCTCCACAGACCACGAAAAGAGGCGCTACATTTGATGGCAGCGTCATACCGTTATAGCCATCGAAAAATTAACTGAACATTACTGAATCCAGTCAATTCTCATTTTAAGAGTTTTCTGATCTTTTTTTTTTTGAATCACTGTTTCTAAGGAGAAATGTGGTCAGCATCAGTCTCCTTTATTTATCTGATCCCACTTCTTTAAAATAATAGCACAAACGAAGCTAATATTAACACAGATTCCAAGATACTCTGGCGCATGGCCTCTAAATTTTTCTTTTTCGGTCCGTGCAGCTCTGATATAGTTGGAGTGACTCTATCCCAAAAAGAATTCCTTAAAAAAAATAATTTAATCACCAGATCAAGGCAAACGAACGGCGAGTATCCAGTACGAAATTTAGCTAATAGTGTGAGTTTAGAATTTGCCTTAGAGACGTTAATTTTTAAGAATTTTCTGGTTTCTCGATATCTAAATCGAGAACTCTTCTGAATTTTACTTTTTTCCACCTAAGCTCCTGAAAGTTCTATTTCCATACCCATCGGATTTGATACGCCATCGATTTGCTGCAACTTTAGAAGGAAAACGGTTCCTCGTTCATTGCCTTGTACTAGATAAGAAAACAAAATATACAGTTCATTTCAGTATTGCAATACGCATTTTCAGTTAATTTAGGTGAGCAAATTTCCAAACAGTAATTTGAGAATTCTGATCTGTCTTTTTAAGAGGTGATTGATACGAAGATTCTTTACATTAATTTAAAAAAAAAAATGACAACTAACGAAAGAGATTCTTATTACACTCCAGCAAATTTAAAAAACTTATCTGCAGCTAAGCTAAGCGCTTCTTTCATGCTGCCCTACGCACTACGTTTGAATGGAAACAGCACGCTCTCTCAGCACATATTTTCGATGAACCAATGGTCGAATCAAGCGTTTATTGGTTCGAATCCGATGCATTTGGAGTACTTGCAGCTGCTAATTAATGAATTGGTTGCTTTGGAAACCCAGCAACTGATAAACACATTCCAGCGCGAAAAAAACGAGGTTCTACAACAGCTACGGAAATCGAATGTTCCAGTACCGAAAGAAGCTTATGCATTCAAAAACCCTAAAAACGAACATTCTGACCCTAAAGAATATGTTCCAACCTCAAGCGAGACTCAAAGCACAGGATCAAACCCAAATATTCGGGCTGAGCTACTTGTGGTCAAGCCCAAAGTGAAAAAAGTGTCTACGAGCAAAAAAATGTAATTTTCTTTTCAGTGATTATCTGAAGGCTGACCTTTGATATTTGATTAGAAAGAGGAACACTTGCGGACATCCTAATCGCAGCTACTTTGCTAAAGTATGAATTGGGCACTCAACAATGTATTTATTGAGCTTAATCATTAGGGTCTATGCAATTCGTGCTATCACAAGAGAAACCGTACAAGAAAACCAACACTTTGCTCTCATGACAGGCTCTATGCAAGGGGGTTATGCCAGAGTTGTTATACCAAAAAGTATAGAAGAGTAAACTTCAAATTCTATTTTATAGTGATTTTTTATTCTGATTAATAGCATCAAGAGCTTCCTGAGTTAGTCAGAGAGGAGCTGAAGGTAGAAAATTCAAAAGAAACTTCGAATTTGTAAAAACGTCAAATAAAGTCAAATAAAGAATGAGGCCGGTATCGCCATTACATGAAAGTTTATCAATTAATTGGATCCATCTAGTTCGAATAGATTTAAAAATGTAGAATTAGGGTTAAATTAACAGTCACTAAAGTACTATCTAAGAGAATGTGTATGTGTGCTTTTTATTCTTCACAAGCTATGGATATTTATGGATATTTTTTCTTGCTTGATGTACCTTGATTCTGTTCAATAAATATATCCTTCAAAGAACCTTCGTTTAACTTTCGAGAATTGGAGTAGCTTTAAATTGGAAGCTGCCTAAAAGAAACTTGATTAGATTCTCCCTCTTACTCTTTCGATCTCTCGAATTATATTCATCACGTTTCCTTCATGTACTCTCATCCCAGCAGACTAAATTTATATTTAAATGCAAACATTTCTTTGAGGAAAGGTGCTAAGAGTGGAAGACTTTTAGAGGAGTTCTGTTAGACCGAGTTTATCCTAGGAGAAATGCTATCCACCTAACAGCTTTATATTTAATTGAACAAATTTTTCCTATGATATCGATTACAAACCCTCCTAAAAAATTTTCACCCCTTTTTCACGAATTCTCAGTCGAAAACAAATCATTGTCCTTAGATAATATGATGAATCGATTCTACGAGAGAGGTTACCATATTGTGACTTGGTATCAATAGTTTCATCTTTTCTGCCTGCTACACCTCACAAATCTCTTTGTTAAGTTTTAAAGTCTCAAAATCATCGTATCTATTTATTTCAAAATGAGAAACCGGATATTCTTTCCAAAAGAAGTCACTATCAAGACAAATTTCACAGCATCTATCGACTACTCTTATCTCATTCCTCTGAATGATTTCCGTGTATGGATTTACTTTTCGGACGGCCACTGGATTTACCATGATTGCTTAGAAAACAAAACAATTTCTAAAGGAGAGCTCAATTTTGGGGCCACTCAGCTCACAGAGTACATTAAAGCACCCAAAGCCTTAGACAACGTCCATATCGTCTATGCAAATTCAGCAACTTTCAAGCTTGAACGCCTAAATCTTGAGACAGGGCAAATTGACCAGACATGGAGTTGTGACGCTCCTTGCACCGAAGCACTGCAAGAAGTTGAGCGTTCAAATGCCAGCAGGATAGCTACCGACGCTTTGAATGAACTAAAAATAGAAATCTTACGCAAATCAAAGCACGTTGCTGTGTTGGACAGCAAAGAAATCGATTATAGAAATACCACCTTTTATCTCACCGTCTATGGGCCAGATCAAAGTAGAATTCAGTTTACCCAGACTCTACGACAAAAGGTTATGAATCTTAGTAAGGTTAATGAAGATAATCTGCTAGTGTTATGGCATCCTCATCATGAAGGCCTTAAATTTGAGTTTCATCTCGCAGATATTTACAAGAAGGATGAAGGATTCCAGTCTATTAAATTCCAGGAGACTTATAGAACCTTGCTATTGGATTGTTTTCCTTGGGAGAAAAACACAATCGTTTTCTTTGGGAATGCGGATGGATGCGGTGTACCTGACCAATACGTATGCGATTTCGTTAATAAAACATCTGAAAGGAGGTCCCTGCCATATTCTCCTGAGGGTAGCCAAGTAATATTGGCTGAAGTGCTTCCTGTGGATACTGAGAGGAAATATGTGCTTGCAATAGAAGGCTCAGAGCCGCAAAATGTCGTGTTATTGGATGGGAATACAGGCAAGGCGAGCTTTATGAAGAGGCAAGGGGAAAACAGCATGTATGCTGTGAGTCTCGTAGGTAAATATTTTGTGGAGTACGAAAGTTCAATGAGCTGTGAAGCAGACTCTAACTGTCCTAACGAGACGAAGCTGAAGATTTGTAGATATTTTGGAAAGAAGATTTATATTTTGCATTTATTGAATGAGGCTAAGACAAAAACGACCAAAGAATCCTTTTTTTCTTATTATAAGAGTCCTTATGTGGCAAAGCATATCGTAGAAATGATTTGTGGAGAAAAATTAGGGCACAACTGAGTTCTAATTTTCAGCAAAGGTTAGCAAGAAACTTAAACATTGTTTTACAGATATTTAAAATTTTATTCGATATCAATTACTGTACCAGATGAATCTTCTCCAAAAGCTTTCTAAGGCGTTCAAAAGTGTTACTTCGCGTGGTAATAGACTCAAGTCGCTCTTTGATCCAAGTTTCGCTTCCATGCGGCTCGGTTCAGAGATACCTTTGAAAA
>ENA-UOTZ01000718-UOTZ01000718.1-compost-metagenome-genome-assembly--contig:-NODE-718-length-26958-cov-10.334846_pt1 | contig 26958 bp, 11 predicted proteins | sample MGYA00238144_ERZ746983 | MGnify/ENA primary metagenome ERZ746983 (study PRJEB28759, sample SAMN06268863) | compost metagenome | isolation source: single cell | place: USA: California, Emeryville, Joint... | reverse complement strand
ATCATTATCAATAATGGTGAAGACCACCGCCTCAAATCTAAAGGCATTTACTTCTATCGTACACTTCCTGAGGGCAAACCTGTCAACCTAAATGAATCAACTGACCACGAAATTCTTTTCGGTGAAATTTCCCCTCAGACTGTGGTCCAACTTAATGGCATCATGGAAGTCGGATATCAACCCATGATCAACGCCCTTGAGAGAGGCGACTGGGGAGAGACTGATGAAGAGCAGCAAAAAGAATTCCTCAATTTCACAAAGAAATTCTCCAGTGAAATCAACGAAGCATTGAAGTCATTGAACTCTGGAATGGACATCTGCAAATTCAACCAAGATGCACTTGCTCGATGCACAACCGATGACGCCAGATTCGATTTCTACCTCAAGAGCTTCTCTGAATGGCTCAGGATCATCCATGAGCACTTGAATGAGGAACCTGAAGTTAAGAAAGAAATGATCCCTTCCAAGGAAGACCCAGGCCCACATACCGAACTCGAATACTGGAGAACTCGCATGCAAAAAATCACCTCTTTGAGCGAGCAGTTGAAGACCAAAGACTTCTTGACCGCAAAGGCCGCAATCAATAAGAAGAAACAAGAAACCAATGTTTCAATCAAGAACCGCACTGAAGAGATCAACAACAAGCTCGCTGAGTACAATAGAATCGATATCCAAATCACCGATAAGCTCAACGAGGCCAAAGATAATGTCAAGTACCTTGCAACTCTCGAGAAGTTCATTGAGCCTCTCTACACTGGTACCCCTCAGCAAATCATCGAAACCCTTCCAGCTCTTATGAACGCTATCAAGATGATTCACACTATTGCGAGATACTACTCCACCACTGAGAACATGACCAACCTCTTTGTCAAAATTACCAATCAAATGATCAATAACTGCCGCAAACAGATTCAACCAAACCAGAGAGACCACGACTCTGTCTGGAAGAGAGATCCTGAGGAATTGATTGGAGTATTGAGATCTTGCATCTCTCTGAGCACTCACTACAGAGAAGAGTACAAGAAGATGAGCGAGAAGATCAGAGAGCTTCCAAAAGGAAGACATCTTGATGTGAGCGAGAGCACTATTTTCTCGAAATTCGACTCGTTTGTGAGAAGACTTCAAAAATTAATCGACATCTTCTCAACGATCCAACAATTCACTGCTTTAACCCAACACAATCTCGAAGGTATGGACAAGCTCACCAACACTTTCAAGCAGCAAATCGACAAATTTAGAGGAAAGAAGTACGATCTCCTCGAGCATTACAACTCTAAGTTCGACAGAGATTTCGTTCAATTCAACGTTGAAATCTCACAACTTGATGGTGAACTCCAAAACTTCATTGACCAAAACATCACTCGCTTCAGAAACATTGAAATCTCACTCAAGTTGTTGAGGAAATTTGAGACTATCTTGAAGAGAGATGCGCTTAGACACAACTTGACCAGCAAATACAATGCTATTCTCCACAGCTACGCCACTGAGCTGGAAAACATTCTCAAGATCTTCAATGACCAGAGACAGAACCCACCTCTCGTCAGAAACATGCCACCAGAGGCCGGAAAGATCATTTGGGCTCGCCATTTGTTCAAAAAGATCACCGGACCAATCAACAGCTTCCCTGCTAACCAAATCAATCAGAGCGAGATGAAGAAGCACTACGGAGCTTACAACTCTCTTGGTAAGCACCTTACTGTCTACGAAATGTGGTACTACCAAAGCTGGTGCAATGATATCGAGAGAGCAAAGGGCGGTCTCCAAGCCACTCTTATCATCAGATCTGATGATAACAAGAAGCTTTACGTCAACTTCGATCACGAAATCATGCAGTTGATCAGAGAAGCCAAGGTTATGGACAGAAACGGAATTGATATTCCAGAGTCTGCTCGTATTATCTTGCTCCAAGAGGACAAGTTCAAGATGTACTACAATGAACTTCTTTATGTCCTGAAGGAGTATGAGAGAATTATCTCGAAGATCAAGCCAATCACCAAGCAATTGCTCAGCCCACACGTTGAGGATTTGGAGCTCAAGCTCAGACCTGGTATGGTCACCTTGACCTGGACTTCAATGAACATCGATTCCTATCTGAGACACGTTCATCAAGGACTCAACAAGCTCGAACAGCTCATCATTAAGGTCAATGATATCATTGAAAACCGAATTGAAAACAACCTCAAGACCGTCTCAAAGGTCCTTCTCGTCAACATGCCTCAAGGAACCTCACCACTTTCACTTGAAGCATTCGTGAAAATGCAAGAGGATCACATTGCCAGCTGGACTGAGTTCCTTATGTCAAAGAACGTTGAGGTCGAGAGAGCTGTTGAAGATTTGCTCCAGACCATTATCAACTACCCACTTGACCCTCATGTTGACCCTATCTCCACAGACGAAACTCTTAAGATTAAGAAATACTATGCCTGGTATTTGTACCAAGCTCTCTTGAACGCCACCCAAAACTCCTTGAACTCTATGAAATACCACGTCTGCGGAAGAAAAACAACTCCTGGACAAACCCAAGCCACCCAAAAGCCATTCTTTGTCGTCTACATTGAACTCGATGGACATGAGATCATCCGTACTCCTTCAGTAGACGAAATCCAAAAGGCTATTAATCGTGCTGCCACCGCTGTTCTCCGATGCTCGAAAAATCTCTATACCTGGGACCAACAGGACAACGAGAACGGAGAAAAAGCCTCTTACTATGACACAATCGCTAAGGAGAAGGAAATCGTCAAGGTCATCCTTCTTTTGACTGGTTCCATTCAAGGCACGAAGAATAAAGTCGATGAATTCGTCAACACCTTTGAGAAATTCAGCTGGCTTTGGAAGCAAAACATCAGCGATTCCTTGGCTGCTTTCAACCAAGAGGGCAAGAGAAAGCCAACGCTCATTGACTACGAGGAAGAGCTCAAGAAATTCGCAAAGACTGAGGAAGACATTGAAAAAATCGAGAATGAAAAGGAAGTCGGCGCGATGGCTTTGAAGACTGATAAGATCAAGAGCAGCTTAACAAAATGGGTCCAGGAATGGAAGACTGCTTACACTGAAGATCTTCACAAGCACGCCAGAGATGAGCTCGAGAAGCTCACTGACCTCACCAAGTCTCTCCAAACCAGACTCACAAAGGAGGTCAAAGATATCGGTTCCCTCGGAGAAGTCATGAAAACTCTTGAAGAAATCAGACTTCAACAGGCCGAAATCGACATGAAATTTGGCCCTGTCTTCGAGATGTACAATCTTCTTAATAACTACCTTCAGACCGCTAGTGGGGCAGGCCTCGATAAGGAAGAAGAGGATGCCAAGTCTATGCTTAAACGCAACTGGGACAAATTGATCAAAGACTCTGAAGAAAAGCAAGCTGAATTGCAAGCCACTCAAGGAAAATATTTGAAAACCCTCAAGAACGATGTGAAGAATTTCATCATTGAAGTCAAAGAATTCAGAGAGGATTTCGAGAAGAACGGACCTATGGTTGCTGGTATCCCACCTCAAGAAGCTATGACTCGTCTGAAGAACTTCGAAGAGCAATACAGCATTAAAGAGAGAGCCTACAAGACTAACAACTTGGGAGAAAACCTCTTCGGACTCCACAACAGAAAGTACCCTGAGCTGGAACTCACCAAGGCTCAGATTGATAACCTCAAGCAGCTGTACAATCTCTACAGTCAGGTTATCGAAACCGTTAACTCATGGAGAGATAAGCCATGGGTGGAAACCACTCTTGATAACTTGAAAGAAATGGAAGAGAACATTGGTAAGTACGGTGATATGTGTATCAAGCTTCCAAAAGATCTCAAAGAATGGAGCGCTTACAAGGAACTTAAGCTTGAGATCGATAACTTCAAAGAAGTCCTGCCAATGATCATGGACTTGAAGAAGCCATCCATCAAGGACAGACATTGGAAAAGAATCCAAGAAGTCACTGGAAAGCCACTTAACTTCGCTGACGAGGACAGATTCTTCTTGAATGATATCATCGAAGCCAGACTCCTCGATCACAAGGAAGACATTGAAGATATCTGCGATTCTGCCGACAAGCAAAAGAAAATCGAGGACAGTTTGAAAGAAATCAGAGAATTCTGGAGCGATGCTTCATTCGAATTCAGTAAATGGAAAAGAGAAGTCTATTGTATGTTGAAAGGTGAAAGCGTCCAAACCATCCTTGAAAGACTCGACGAAGACAACATGGCTGTCTCCACTATCGCCGCTATGAAGCACAACGATCCTTTCAGAAAGGAAATCGAATACCACCAAGCAACTTTGACTGACGTTAATGATACCTTGAACATGTGGATCAAAGTCCAAACCTTATGGAGCTCATTGGAGGCTGTCTTCACTGGAGGTGATATCGCTAAGAACATGCCTCTCCAAGCTAAAAGATTCATCGGTATCGACAAGACCTGGATCAACCAGATCATGCAAAAGGCTGCTGAGACCAAGAAGGTCGTTGCTTGCTGCCAGAACGATATTCTCAAAGGATTCCTTCCTGAGCTGTACCGCGGTCTTGAAGACTGTCAGAAATCCCTTGAAGAGTACCTCGAATCCAAGAGAAAGAACTTCCCTCGATTCTATTTCGTCTCTGATCCAGTCCTTTTGAAAATCCTTTCACAAGGTTCCGATCCAACCTCCATCCAAGACGAGTTCGAGAAGCTGTTCGACGCTATCTCTAAGGTCACCTTCGACAAGGTTGACAAGAAATCTCAAGCCAAGAAGATCACTCAGATCATGTCGCTCGTCGGTCGTGACGAAGAAGTCATTAATCTCGCTGACCACGTCGTTTGCGAGGGCAATATCGAAATTTGGCTTGATACACTCAGAGAGAGCATGCAAACTTCCCTGAAAGACATCACAAGAGGCGCTTGGGAAGAATTCGCGGTGTGCCCAATGTCCGCTTTGACCACCCTCGTTGACAAGTACTGCTCTCAAGTCGCTCTGCTCGGTATCCAACTCCGTTGGACTAAGTTGATGACTGAAGGTCTCGAGAAAGGAAAAGATAAGGGAGTCATGAACCAAAAGAAGATGGAAGTCAAGGAAATGACTGATATTCTTATCAAACTGACCCTTAACGACTTGAAAACTAAGCTCAACAGAACCAAAGTCGAGACATTGATTACAATTCAGGTCCATCAGAGAGAAGTCACAGAAGACCTTGTCGACAAGAAGAGAATTAACAACGTCGGCTCCTTCGATTGGCAACAGCAAACCAGACTCTACTGGAGATACGACCAAGACGACTGCTTCATTTGCATTACCGATTGGGAAGACGCCTACTCCTACGAATATTTGGGAGCTAAGGAGAGACTTTGTATCACTCCACTTACCGATCGTTGCTATATCACTCTCGCTCAGGCTTTAAGTATGTACTACGGAGGTGCGCCAGCTGGTCCTGCCGGTACTGGTAAGACTGAAACCGTCAAGGATATGGGTCGTACTCTCGGTATTTTCGTCGTCGTCACGAACTGCTCAGATCAACACAGATACAAGGATATGGCTAAGATTTTCAAGGGACTTTGCCAGTCTGGTCTTTGGGGATGCTTCGATGAGTTCAATCGTATTGAGCTCGAGGTCTTGTCCGTCGTCGCCCAACAAGTCGAAGCTATCGGTTCCGCTAAAAAGCAACACGCAAAGACTTTCAGTTTCCCAGGTGAAACCATGCTCATCCAACTTGTTCAAACTGTTGGATACTTCATTACCATGAATCCTGGTTACGCTGGTCGTCAAGAACTTCCTGAGAACTTGAAGGTGCTTTTCAGAAGCGTATCTATGATGGTGCCAAACAGAGAAACAATTATTCGTGTCAAGTTGGCGTCCGTCGGTTACGAAAAGTACGAAATGCTCGCCAAGAAATTCTTCATCTTGTACGGTCTTTGCGAGGAACAACTCTCTAAACAAAGACATTACGATTTCGGTCTGAGAAACATTCTTTCAGTCTTGAGAACAGCCGGTAACACTAAGAGAATGGAGCAAGAAGCCCCAGAAGACATGCTTCTTATGAGAACTCTTAGAGATATGAACCTTTCCAAGCTCGTTGCTGAAGACGAGCCTCTCTTCATTAAGCTTCTTGAAGATATTTTCCCAGCCTATGCAGGTGATAAGATGCCTTTGAAAAAACGTTATCCAGACGTCGAAGACAAAATTGTCAAGGTTATCAAAGAAACCAACCTCATCAACTTGCCAACAGCTAAATGGTTCGACAAGATCATTCAGCTCTACGAAACTTCCCTTGTGCGTCACGGTTTCATGTTGGTCGGTCCTACTGGTTCAGGCAAAACTGCCATCATGATCACATTGACAAAGGCACTCTCATTCGACAGAGATAAAGCTCGTTATGAAATTCAAAGAATGAACCCTAAGGCTATTACCGCTCCTGAAATGTACGGTGTAAAGAACGAAATTTCCGGTGACTGGACTCCTGGTATCTTCTCGACCATCTGGCAGAAGGCAAACAACAGAAACTCCAAAACTACCACTTGGATTACCTGCGATGGACCTGTTGACGCTATCTGGATTGAAAATCTTAACACTGTCCTCGATGACAACAAGATTCTGACACTTGCCTCAGGAGATCGTATTCCTATGACCGAAAACTGTAAATTGGTCTTCGAAGTCGAGAACCTCAACAATGCATCACCTGCTACTGTCTCTCGTTGTGGTATCATCTACGTCTCTGATTCTGACTTGGGATTGGAGCCTGTCTGGAGAGGATGGCTTCTCCGCCGTGAGCAACTCAACAGAAGAGAAGAAAACGAAAAGCTTACTATGCTCCTTGAAAAGTACTTCAAGAGTATGAATATCGTCGAAATCATTGAAAAGACCTGCAAAGAACCAATGATGGACGTTGCCCAAGTTATCAAGCTCTCAAACAGTTTGAACCTCCTCACAGGTCTCCTTCAACCTTTGGAGAAACAGAGCAGAACTCTTACCGAAGCTGAGTACGAAAAGTTGATCCTCTGGTCTATTTGCTGGGGTTGCGGTGGCATTTATGAGTCCAAGGAAAGAGGTGATCTCCACGACTACCTCTCTGCCAAAGGATGCCCTGTCCCACCAAGAGGAAAAGACAACGAAACCATCTACGAGTACTATCTCGACACGGAGTCCCGTGTTGGTTCCGTCGATTGGAAGCTCGTCACTCCTGAAGTCTGGAAGCCAGCTGATAAGAACATCAGTTTCTCAAACCTCTTGCTTCCAACTCTTGACTCTACCAGAGCTGAAGTCCTCATTTCACTCATCCAGCATCAACCAAGAATTCCATATGGCCTTTGCACAAATTCAGTTTTGCTTATCGGAGGCTCAGGAACAGCCAAGACTTCATCTGTTCTTATGTACGCAAAGAAGTTCAAGGATGATGTCATGTTGTTCAAGAGAATGAACTTCTCATCCGCTACTCAACCAGGCCAATTCCAAGCTAACATTGAAGAAGCAACTGAAGACAGAATGGGTAGAGATTTCGGACCAAAGGGAGGCAAGCTCATGACTGTGTTCATTGATGATTGCAGCATGCCTTTCGTTAACAATTGGGGTGATCAAATTACCTTGGAAATTGTCAGACAACTCATCGAGCAGAACGGTTTCTACTATCTCCTCAAGGATAAGAGAGGTGACTTCAGAGGTGTCAAGAACCTCTACTACATCGGTGCTATGAATCATCCTGGAGGTGGTCGTAACGACATTCCAAACAGATTGAAGAGACAATTCTTCATCTTCAATATGATTCCTCCTGCAAACATCGAGCCTATTTACGGTGCTATCATCAACTTCATGTTCAGAGACAAGCAATACCAGAGCTACGAGGCACTCAAGAACGTCGCCGGTGGTCTGACCAGCGCAACCATTAAGCTCTGGACCAAGGTCAAGAATAACCTGTTACCAACTCCAAGCAAGTTCCACTACGTCTTCACGATGAGAGAGTTGGCTCGTATTTTCAAGGGTATCGTTCAGATGAGAAAGGATGAAATCCTGAAATCCAGCACCTTCGGTACCAGCTACATGAAGCCTGAAATCTACCTCATTGCCCTCTGGAAACACGAGTGCGAGCGTGTGTTTGTCGATAAGCTCACAAACCAAAAAGACAAAGACACCGTTCTTAACTACATCCACGACATCGCCCAAGAAAGCTTCTACCAACACGAAGCTGAAATCAATGAAAAGCTCAGCAAAGACAAGCCAATTTACTTCTGTAACTTCCTCAGAGCTGATATCGTCAACGAAGAAGGTATTGTCGAAGTTCCGGGTGAACGTGTCTATGAAGCCATCGCTGATATCGAAAAACTCAGAGCCAGAGTCAACGACCTCTTGGACAACTACAACAAATCCTACCCTCAGAAGAAGATGAATCTCGTGCTTTTCGATGACGCTCTTCGTCACTTGCTCCGTATCTCCCGTATTATCGAAATGCCAAGATCCTCAGCCCTTCTCGTCGGTGTCGGAGGTTCAGGAAAGCAATCTCTTACCAGATTAGCTGGATTTATTGGCAGACAGAAACCATACAGCATTGTCGTCACCAAGACTTACGGTGAGAAGGATCTCATGACCGACATCAAGACCGCCTTCGATATGTCTGGTCACAAGGGTGATAACGTCACCTTCCTCATGACTGATGCTGAGATCAAGAGTGAAGGTTTCCTTGAGTACGTCAACATGGTCTTATCGACTGGTGAAATTCCTGGACTTATCGCCAAGGACGAAAAGGAAATCTGGCTTGGAGACATCCGTACTGATTACAACAAGGAAAAGGGTCTCGGTAACTACGATCCTACCCAAGCTGAACTCTACAACTACCTCATTGAAAGAATCAGAGACAAGCTTCACATGGTGCTCAGTTTCTCGCCTGTCGGTCCTAAATTCAGAGAAAGAGCAAGAAAGTTCCCAGCGCTCTTCAACGAGTGCACAATCGATTGGTTCTTGCCATGGCCTGAAGAAGCCTTGGTCAGTGTCGCCTACCAAACCATCGCCAACTACAAGGACCTCGATACAAAGCCTGAAGTCAAGGCTGAACTTCCAAAGCATATGGGTCAAGTCCATTTGATGGTCAACAACATTTGCGACGTGTACTTCCAACAAATGCGTCGACAGGTCTATGTCACTCCAAAGAGTTACCTCGCTTTCTTGGCCGCTTACAAGGAACTCTACAGCAAGAAATACTGGGAAGAGCTCGATGAGCAAGAGAAGTCCTTCAAGAAAGGTCTTGACAAGATCGCTGAGGCTCAAGTGAAGATTCAAGAGCTTACTGCTGAACTTAAAGTGAAAGAACAAGTCGTGAAGAAAGCTACTGAAGAGGCAGAGGTTATTATGAAGAGATTGGAGGTTGAAAACGCCGCAGCCAACAAGAAAAAGAACGAAGTCGAGGCCAATGCCAACCAATGCAGAGCCCAAGAGGCTGAAATCTCAGCTGATAAAGAAAAAGCTCTTAAAGAATACGAAGAGGCCGTTCCTGCTTTGAAGGCCGCTGAAGAAGCCGTCGGAGGTATTAAGCCTGATGATATCACCTTCGTTAAGAAGCTTGGTACTCCTCCTGGTATTTCCGTCTACGTCTTTGAGTGCGTCAACATCCTGCTCTACAACAGAATCGGTCCTGTCAATTGGGTTGAGAAGAAAATCTCTGAAAAATTGGGAACAATCACCTTCTTGAAAGACTCCTTCGATCCTGAAGGAAAGGCTCTCCTGATGGACCCTGATCTGTTGAAGAAAGTCAAAGATAAAAACATTGGTAACACCATCAATGAAGAGCACATTGAACTTCTTGAACCTTACCTCTCACAGAAGGATTGGATGAATGCAGACCAAGCTAAAAACGCTGCGAAGGCCGTCTTGGGTCTGTTCAACTTCGTTGCTGCTCTTGCGCTTTACTACGAAAAATCCAAGATCGTCAAGCCTAAGCTCGAGCTCCTCACTATCCAAGAAGCTCGTCTCCAAGAGGCCAGAAAAGAGCTCGCAAAGGCTCAAGCCGAACTCGAAGAAGTCAACAGATTCGTTGCTGGACTTAAAGCACAATACACTGAATCCGTCGAGAAGAAGAACGCTCTTGAGGAAGAATCTCGCCAGACTAAGAGAAAGATTGAAAAGGCTAGAGAACTTATCGAATCGCTCTCCGGTGAAAAGGCCAGATGGGCGAAGGGCAAAGACGAAATCGTCGAACAAAAGAGAAGACTTGTCGGAAATGTCAGCATGGCCTGCGCGTTCATCTCTTACTGCGGTCCATTCAACGCTGAGTTCAGATCTAAACTCTTGCATGAGAACTTCATTGCAGACATGAAGAAGAGAGGCATTCCATACACTCCTAACCTCGAGCTCACAAGCTTCCTCGTCGATGACGCTACTGTCGGAGAATGGAACCTGCAAGGTCTTCCAAAGGATGACTTGTCCGTTCAAAACGGTATCATGGTCACGAACTCCTCTCGTTTCCCACTCCTGATCGATCCTCAAGGACAAGGCCAGAGCTGGATCCGTAAGAAGTATGAGGAATTCATCGAACCAAAAACGTCTATTACCAACCTCAATCATCCTCGTTTCAAGGATCATCTTCGATTCTGTCTCGAAGAAGGCAAGACTATGATTATCGAAGGCATCCAGAACGAAGTCGACTCTATGATCGATCCTGTCCTTGAAAAGCAAACTTTCAGAAGAGGTAACAAATTCAACGTCAAGGTCGGAGATGCTGAGTACACCTGGGAGGATAAATTCAAGCTCTTCATGACCTGCAAGCTTTCTAACCCTCTCTTCTCACCTGAGCTCTCTGCCAAGACCACCATTATCGATTTCACCGTCACCCAGAAAGGTCTTGAGCAACAATTGCTCGGTCGTGTCATTTCCAAAGAAAAGAGAAGTCTCGAAGAAACCCTTAACAATCTCTTGACTGAAGTTACTCAAAACAAGAAGGATCTTCAGAGATTGGACAAAGATCTCTTGAAGAAGCTCACTGAGACCAAGGGTAACTTGTTGGATGACACCGAGCTCATTGAAGTCTTGAAAATCACCAAAACTCAAGCTAAGGAGGTCGAGGTCAAATTGGCTGACGCTGAAATCAAGACAAAAGAAATTAACGAAAACAGAGAAAAGTACAGATCAGTCGCTATTAGAGGTTCAGTCCTCTACTTCTGTATGATCGAGGTCTCATTGATCAACTGGATGTACAACAGCTCCCTCGGCCAGTTCTTGGCTCTTTTCGATCATTCAGTCGATCACGCTGAGAAGAACCAACTCGAAAGCAAGCGTGTTGAGAACATCATCAAATACTTGACCTATCATGTTTACCGCTATGTGAACAGAGGTCTTTTCGAAAGAGATAAAATCACTTTCATTCTTATGGTCTGCTTCAAGATCATGACCACCGACGAAAAGATCAGCAACCAAGACATCAGCATCTTCCTCAAGTCAGGTACCACTCTCGATCGTGCTGATAAGCCTAACCCAGTCAGCTCATGGCTCGAAAACAAGCTTTGGCTCAACGTCTTCGCGCTTTCCAAGCACGTTTTCCAGGGAGAACCAATTCCATTCTTCAAGGATCTCTGCGATAACATCGGCCGAAATGAAGCCGCTTGGAAGGCTTGGTTCCTCCACAGTGAGCCAGAGTCTATTCCTATTCCTGACTACGAAGAAAGAATCAAGGCTGACAAAGAAATCGGACCGTTCATTCACTTGTGCTTGATTCGTGCTCTTCGTGAGGACAGAACTCTCGTTGCCGCAAAGATGTTCATCTTTGAGAAGCTCGGAAAGCCTTACATCGATCCTGTTTCTGATCCTATTGAATCCATCTACGAAGAAAGCTTCTCGACCATCCCAGTGCTCTTCTTGCTTACTGCTGGTGCTGACCCAACATCCGCAATCGATGACTTCGCTCGTAAGAAGAAGAAATACCCATGCGACAAGGTGTCTATGGGAGAAGGTCAAGATAAATATGCTGATGAAAGTATTAAGAAAGGTTTCGTTGACGGATCTTGGACTATCCTTCAAAATTGCCATTTGGGATTAGGATTCATGGAGGCTCTTGAAGGTATTCTCGGAGGAGACAAGCAAGCTGAAATTCACCCAGACTTCAGACTCTGGATTACCTGCGAGCCTACTCCTAAATTCCCTCTCTCACTGCTTCAGAGAGCAATTAAGGTTACCAACGAGCCACCGAAGGGAGTGAAAGCTGGTCTCTGGAAGACCTTCAACACCACAGTCAACCAAGATTTCCTTGAAAAGGTCGACCATAGCAGCTGGAGATCGATTATCTACGCCATTTGCTTCTTGCATTCGGTCGTTATTGAGAGAAGAAAGTTCGGACCGCTCGGTTTCTGCGTTCCTTACGAATTCAACAACTCTGACTTGGAAGCCTCTCTCCAATTCATCGAGAAATACCTCACAAGCATCATCGAAACTCAGAAATTCGGTGCTGATCTCAGATCATTCATCCAATGGAACGTTATCAGATACATGGTCTGCGAAGTCCAATACGGAGGTCGTATCACCGACGATCTTGACAGAGAACTCTTCAACACTTACGGTGAAGAAATCTTCCTTCGTGACCAACTCTTACAGTCATCCGACTTCACATTCGTACTCATTGAAAAGGGCGCTGATGGCTCTAAACTCGCCTACAAATGCCCACAAGGCACTGAAATTAAGGTCTACAGAGATTACATCGAAAAGGTTCCTGGTGAAGATAACCCTGAGCTCTTCGGCCTTCACGGAAACGCCGATATTACCTACAGACTGAAAGAATCTCTGGAAATGATCAACACTATCATGGTCACAAGACCAAAGGAAGGAGGCGGTGGTAAAGGAAAGACCAGAGAAGAAGAAGTCCAAGAGAAGACCAGAGACTTCTTAGGAAAGATGCCTCCTGATTACAACATGGCAGAAGTTAGAAACTATCTCAAGAACATCCAGCCACCTAAAGGATATCCTAAGGACGGTAGAAGTGGAAACGAAACTGTTCCAACGACTATTTTCTTGAGACAAGAAATTCAGCGAATGCAGAGAGTCATTCAACTCGTCAGAAAGACCTTCATCGATCTTATTGACGCTATTGACGGAACGATTATCATGACTCCTGCCCTTCTCGAAGCTATTGATTACATCTACGATGGTAGAGTGCCACCTGAATGGCTCTACGATCCTTCTGGTGCAGAAATCTCATGGTTGCTCCCAACTTTCGGTGCTTGGTTCACCAGCTTGATCGAAAGAAACAACAGACTCACTGATTGGCTGAAGAACGGAAGACCTCAAACCTTCTGGCTGACTGGATTCTTCAACCCACAAGGTTTCTTAACAGCCATGAAACAAGAGGTTACCAGAATGCACAAGGGAGGTGGTAAGACCGAGAAAGACAAAGATCCTTGGTCACTTGATGACGTCGTCTACACGTCCTCGGTCAAAGAGAAGGAAGCTGATCAATTGAAAGAAATGGAAGGAGTGCTGATTGAAGGTTTATGGATTGAAGGTGCTATGTGGAAGAAGGGAAGCTTGGCTGACCCAGAAGGAAAGTCCATGTTCTACCCACTTCCTCTTCTCCACGTCTCAGCAGATAACGCAAAAGGAAAGAAAGCTGAAAGCGACAAAGCTCAGTACAACTGCCCAGTCTACAAATATCCTCGAAGAACCGATAAGTACTTGATCTTTAGAGTCAAACTCCAAGGTGATCAAGCTCAAAAGACTGCGGCTCAATGGAAGCTCAGAGGAGTTGCGCTTCTTTGCTCGAAAGAGTAAAACTCAAAGCAAGGTAGAAAAGCTGCATACCATTAATTTGCTACGCTTTTTTTTTTTTGGTTGTATTTTCTTCGAAAGTCTTGGTTGAATAAGATCAGAAATAATAAATTTATGATGATTGTTTGGTTTATCTTCTAATCATTAACTGGGCCCTACTATTAATAGGCCATATCTGAAAAACAAAAACAAAAAATTGATATTCCCATTTAGGGTAGAAGACTAGTTTAAGTGCTTTATATATGATGGAAAACAAACTCGGAAATAAGAATGCTAATTGATTCTTGACTTGAGAGGCAATTCGATTTGAGAGTTGTTATATCACCGGTGTAGATAAGGTATATCCAAAATTAATAACAATAACAATAATACTTAAAAGTGTTACATTCGATTATATCGAAAGCTCATTGAGGAAAGTTACTTAGAGAAAAGGTGCTCCTTTCCTTGCAAAAGAAAATTAAACTTATTTGGTTGAGGCCTCCATCCGTCTCTGGTACTTGCTAATGAAGAGTTCCTTAGTATTATCTTTGTGGTAATGGTATTGCTCAAGGGTAGTTCATTTGCTATGGTTTTTAGCTTGTTGCTGGCTGCTTTAGTTAACTCTTTAAAAAGCGGAACAATTTCGCTGTTTAATTCCGGTTTGCCAAATGGCTTATGTTCAATGCTTCTGTTTGGACTTAGTAGCACTTTGGGTACCACATCTCTTCCTTTTCGATCCAGCAAGCAGGGAGGGTCGCTGTTTCCTCTTTCAGTTTTGGGAGCCATACGTGAAAAAGAATATCTTGTCGTCGTATTCATATTTCTAGGCGTCAAGGACGGCCCCAGACCATTGGGAGGAGTCTCTATATTTTTTGCAAAAAAGCTCAAAGGCTTTTTGGCATCCAATCCAAATTCTGAATTTCGTAGAGGTGGTTTTAGCTCCAGGTTATTCGCTTTGTCTCCTTTGAATTCAGATGCTCTGGAGGGCGAACTCAAGTGACTGTGAACGCCAATTTTAACCGAATTATCACCATTTTTGCTTGTATTAATTGCTGCTAGGTCACTTCTAGGAGTGTGTACGGAAGCATTTGAGAAAGAATTCTTAACGGAGTACGTCTGTTTGTTTTTCTGAGGATCAACTCGACAAAAAACTCCTCCTTCGTCATACATGTCAACTAGCTCTGGAATACTTCTCCTTACTTTGTCGTTTAGCATGAGATTTCTGAGCTTAGTTGACCCTTCTACAACATTGTACTTCCAAAGAGATGTAGGAGCTTTGGAATTGCTATGCTTGTTGGGTGAGAAGTCTGAGAGCATTCTGTAATGTTTTTTCTTTGGAGTCTCTAGTGCGTTGTTTCTATCAGTATTTGAGTCAAGACTCAAGCGAGCACTCTTTGGATGAGTTATCTCGGGAGTTTGCTCTGAAACTAAATCAGACTTTGGGGATAAGAGACTGAGCCTTTGCGGAGTTGGTAATTCTGTTACAATGGCGATTTCCTTGCTCTGTATTTGACTAAGGCCAGGAGATTCCTGCAATTTTGGCGAGTTTATGTGACTCCTTGGGCTAAGTATCAGGGGAGAAAGTATTTGCGGAGAAGGTGCCTGAGTTCGAGTTTTTCTCTTGAAATTGAGCTTCGGCACAGGACGGTGAGGGTTTTTTGCGATCGGATCACCATCAGTTAGCTGCTTCGGTCCTTGAACGGCAGCCGGTTCGATGGTTTTTGGCGAAACTCCATTTGAAATCCGCTCTAGACCGTAAAACTCTTTGTGGCCTTTTTTAGGGAAGATTCGTAGGTGGAACTGGCCTCCTGAGTATTTGATGGAATTCCTCTTCTTTTCATCTTCAGCCATCTTTTGTTTGATCTCTTCCACGCGCTGCATCTCCCATTCTCGTGTTTGCTTGTACCCTTCTCTGATTCTGGAAATCATTTTTTGTAGACCAATCGCTGGATTAATCAGGTACTGTCTGGGAAGGAACATTATCTCGGCTTTGGTGAGTGCCTCTGCCGTGAACGATCTCTGGTGTAGTTCCAGTAGGTCCTCGCAGCCAAAGAATTGATTTGGAGGAATTCGAGCAACTTCAACCTTATTTGTGTGGGTGCTAGTTGAGAGCTTCTGCTCACCTGATTCTGTTTTCTTTGTCTCATGATAAAGCAGCCTGATTTCGCCTCTCCTCACCATATAAAGTCCATCAGAATAGTCACCTTGATTGTAAATAATCTCATAGAGATTCACGGTTTTGATTTTAAACAGTTCTTCGAAGATCCTTATATAGCGAAAATCTACATCTTCCCCAATTAATGTTTTAAAAATCTGCAGTCGCTGTTCCTTCTCTCTGAGTGGGTCTTCAAAGATTGTAAAAAAATCTTCTTGATTGAGCGACAACAAATGACAATCTGTCATGGCTACTGCGGTTTCCGTGCGATCTATATCTTTGTCAACGAACGCTCCAAAGACACCTCCTACCGCAATATCTTTCAGCGGCTTAAAGGCATGTACACCACCGAATCTCAGGTATTTTTTCTTATTGCTGTGCAGCGAAGCAAGAATCTTATGATCTTTGTCTGAGATTCCTTTATTAATGGCTCCTTCAAATTGCTGAGCTAGCGCCTCTTGAAACGTAATATCTTCGGGCTGTGACAGCCCTGCTGTCGAAATAACCATCCCTTTACGACGAGATTGCCCCATGGGAGAATTGATGAATCCTCTCGGTGAAAAGGTTTGCTGGCGTGATAGCACCTGGAATTGATGATTATCATCATCTGTGATTTTCCTTGGAGAAGGCGACGTCTGCATATGATCGATAGGATGTGAGTGATGCTGAGGATGAAAATCAAATAGATGATTGGAGTGGTGAGATTGGATTTTGGTAGGTGAGATATCAGGTGACCTTTCTGCCTCTTTCGGCGATTCTTCTTGTTGCTGAGCCAATCGCTTCAACGCAAATAAATCAGCATCGATTTCTACTTGACTGCGCGGTTGATACAGCTTCACTTGTCCCTTGACAAGTACGTAAAATCGCTCGGAGGGATCACCTTCGTGATAAATTGCAGTATTTGCAGGGATGAATGTATATTCAAGAGAGTCCAGCAAGTGCTCGAATAATGAGCGATTTTGAAGCATTTCGACCATGGCTCTATTGAAATAAGGTAATGACTTTATGTACTTTTTCATCATCTTCTTTTCAAATTTGCTTCTTTGCTGTGGGGGTTTTTTAAAGAGAAGGTAGTAAATCTCTGATATACGAGGCGGTTTTAATTGCGGCTTTTCTGTCGTTAAAGAACGGGACCTCCCAGTGGGTTGAGTCTCCATGGCTTAAATTAAAGTTTTTTCGCTTAGAGTTATTTCTCTTTGATAAATTTTATTCTCCTTCAAGATGTGAAATAACTCTTGATCGACTATCTTCGTCACTCAGTTTATCTGAATGAGTCAATAATAATAATCCTACCCTCACAATAACTCATTATTAGTATTTCAGGACCAAGTTTGTATGAAGTAGAAGGGGTCTTGACATGTATTTTTTTCTGCAATGATTAGAAATATGCAAAAAACGTTTCCTATATATGACGATGAGGTTATGATGAAAAAAAAAATGAAAATATATATTTCTACAAGGCATGAACATATTTTAAACGATTAGAGCTTTATTAAAGTCGATTGTGGTTTCTTGCAAAGTTAATCATATTGAATATTAAAACTATGGAGCTCTTGATGTAGCAGGGTTTTAGCTTTGTGAAAATTGACGTCTTTAATTTGCACGCATTCTCCACCCTTTTGGTCCATCACGTCCTTAAAATGCTTTGTCAGGAAGGCTTAACAAATGAGAAAAGTTTACTCGGAGTTTTTGTGCATAGGTTTCTTCTCTATGTCTTTCAGTGCTACATTTACGTTCCCTCTCTTGAGATCTCACTCGTGCTGATGAAAATCCATCTAAGTACTCTGGATTCAAAGGCTGAGGGGAAAAAAGCGTTTAATTAATAATAGAAGCGATAATATTACCAATTGAAGAGCTTTTACAGTATTACTATCATGTGCAGCCACTCGCAGTATCGGTGACTTTGGAATAGTAAGCCCACTCCCAAGTTTCGCAGTGCTTGAGCTTTCTATGAAAGTAAAATAACATTATACCCATCATTTTCTCTAATTACTTGGAAGAGACTTTATTGATTGACTGGCCAAGAGATTTTCTCTGCTATTTTGAGCGACTAATTGCCTCATTACGTGATTTTCTACTCCCTTGATAGCTACGTCAGAAGGATCTCTGCTCAGCTTTCGAGATGAAGGAGGATTCTAAAGTTTAGGGAGAACTTTAGTTGAATCAAAAATCATTATGTAAATACAATGTGAGGACGAAATGTGCACTCTTCAAGACCTCGGTTCTCGTCCTGCTTTAGTTTTAGCTCTCTCAGCTGTTCTCTGTGAGCTAGCCAAGCCTTATTGCGATCGTCAAAAGTCATGAATTGATTCAATTGGAAATTCGTATTTGTTTTTGGTTTAAACGTGCATTCTTCATCGGCCTCAGTCTCCAACTTCCTTCGCTCAAGATATTCTTTCTTGTTTTCAAGAAACTCTTGGTTCTAGTATCGTTGATAAAAACCCGCGAAAAACTTTGCAAAGTTCTCACCTTTATCAGAATATTATCCCATTTCTTATCTCCTGAAAGCCTTCCATAAACTTCAATCGTTTTCGTTTTCTTTGGAAGCTTGGCAGAACCAACCTTCTCTCTCTGTGTTTTCTTAGGGGATAGAGGACCTTGATTTTTCGATGGGGTGACATTTGAAGCTTTGTTTTTCGAGTGTTCTATTGTTTTCTGTTACTCAACAACGTAAAAGTACTATCTCTCTACCTCTTTGCCTCACAGGAGTTTTCGTATTTGATGGCTTCGCAACCTAATGAAAATTTAGAAATAGATAGGAAGTTAGTTCTCAACCTTGCTTCGGTTTCGTTGGGCAGTTTCTTTTTCCTGACGTGCTGACTGTATATTCCAGATGTGATTATCATCATGACCATCAAAGAGAGAAAAATCTTCCTTATCCTTCTTTTTTCTTTTTAGCTGAGTTTCCTTCTCCAGATTGCTTGGGTTGTAGGGTTCTAGATGAACCGGAGATGAATTCGCGAGCTCTTGGAGTACCTTTTCAGGTCCTGAAAGTGATAGTTCTAATTCTTTATGAACATCAGATTGTGAGAAACAGTCAATCAATTAGATGCAAGAAACCTTTCATATCTGTACTGTTCAGCTGTTCTTCTATCCATTTTTTATGGCTTTGGAGTTTATTCTTGAGTTCTTGGCTAAAAGCTTGGTATGACATTATGAATTAACAGATAGTAATAAAATTTATTTTTGTTAATACGCAGCTATCTGTTGCTTAATATTCAACTAATTTTTCTTTCAGTCTTTATGAGAAGAGTTGGAGGTGGCTGCTATTTTTCGACCTAATGGTTAATCAATTGGTATGAAAATTTTAACAAGGACAAACAGATCTTGCAGGAGTAGCCTTAGAGAAGTTAGGAAAAATAATTTGGTTCCACTGAACTGATGAAAATACTATGATTATGATGGTTTTAGATATTCATCATACCTTTATGTCTGCACATTGCGCTGAGTATCATCAAAATTGCGAAATCTGCCGGATCATACGCTATAAAATGAATAGCGTAGGATCTGATTTTTTTTTTTGTTTTTGCTTATTCAGAGAATTTATGCTTCATTGTTCAAATGCAAGGGATATATGACATTAATAGTTTCGAAATGAGTTACTCTAGGCACATTGGAACCTCAGTGGAAACCAAACTTTCAACTGATAATAATTTACAGACATTTCCTGCAGGATCCTTAGAGTGACAGATCATATTGCTGCCACGTCCTCAAAATTATACTCATTGTTTCTTGCGACTTCATATTTTAATAAGTGGTTTTAATAAGTCACTGGGAGTTGAATTTAAATTTTTCCAGGACTGACATTTGTTCAATATGCATCATGAGAGTGCTTCTTACTAATTAAATTGATTTTAACTATCCAATTTTAATAGGAATAGGCTCATTTAACAAAAAACTATCAACGTATATAAAAAACAGAAATTTACTTGATGCTCTGTAAAATGCAATATTGCAGTATTTAGCAATATATACACGGGAAAAACTCTATTGTAGAGCCTCTCTCTAGGATCCTTTATCGAGGAGAACCTTGATTACTTGAAACCGAGTTATTTAGACTCCAACGGTATGCTTAACAGTATGCTTAGATTGCTGGATATATATAGATATTTTTGGCTGGCTATTGACGCTTGAGATTTGTCAGGCGAGTTTAACACAAGAGTATGAAGCTGCTGAGCACTTTATGAACTCAATGATAACTCTATGATCAGTTTTCATGCCTTATTGTCATTTTTCCATGTCGCAGGATCGCTTAGGAAAATTTCTTGTCCAAATACACTAATTCCGTTCATTTTAGAAACAAGATTAGTCACAAGTCAAAAACTAGTGCTTGTTTGGAAATTATCACATAACACATGCACTTCTTCAATCTAATATAATTTAATTTAGCCTCTATAACAACTTTAGTAATACAAAATGCCACGCAGAAGAATCGAAATGAAACCCATCACGGACAAGAAAGCCCGCAAAGATACTTTCCACAAGCGAAAAGCGGGACTCATAAAGAAAGCAGCCGAACTCTCAATACTGTGCAAACTCCGCATGCTTTTGATTTTCGAGGACCTATCTGGTGAAGTCATAAAGTATTCCACTCATGGGAATTACGATCCACTGAAGTACTTCGGTGAGTCTTACTTGACTACTCCAATTGCGTTTTCGGCGAAACACTATCCTCACTTTTTCAAAAATATACTTGTCACAAAGCACCTTAAGGGAAATGACATGGATTCAGATGATCACAATGAAGAAGACAGCGACGATGACCAACCCTTGACTGAGTCGAACCACCCACAGCGTTCAGATGGCCTTTCAGACAATTGTAGCTCCCTACCAGGTAGAATAATGGAAAAACTTTTTACATATAGCTTTAATCTTAACAAAATTAGGGGAGAAAGCTTCTTCGAACTCTCGACACAATCACTCGCTTTCGAATGTTAACCAAAATTATAATCGGTCTAATTCAATCGGAACCATCCACCCAAAACACCTGCAGCAATTACAAAATGAAACAAGTCAACCCTCTCCAAGGAGGGCTTCAAACCCATCAGTGTCCTCGTTTAATTATAACCATATTCCGCGGACCATCCCAACGACACAGAACTTAAAAGACTCTAGTCAAGTGATGAATTCTCAATACCAAAGGCTACAAAATCAGCAAATGAATCGCCATAATACTATGGACTTGGAAGTAATTCAAGAAAGTATATCACCTGGAGGCAGCCACCCAATGAATTTCACCCCAGATAACTCAAACGCTCGTCAGGTCGGCACTAAAATAGGGTCTTTCAAAAGAGTTGTCAATCCACGATTAAAAATCAATGTAGAAGAGGAAGAAAATAAGCGAATGTCAGCAATCCATCATAATTCGAGCTTATTCACCGCATCTCCTATCTCCTATATGTCACCTGGCATGAATCCTAATTCTTTTATTTATGAATTCAATGACCTTGGGAGGGGACTTACTCCGCTGATGACTCCTGGAACAAAAAAATCTCATTTTGCTCCAACTCCAGGTCAGTACAATCACGCGTCCCAGCAGTTGAAAATGAATGCTGATCCAAGACAATACACGTATGAGCAACCATCGACGATGTACAAATTCGATTTCAGAAATAACGAGCGCGTTAATACTGAGCTTCCATTAATTCAAGAGAGCAGTCCAGTGCAAAACTTTAGAGATTCTCGAGAATCGGGTCCAGAGTCTTGGAGCAGTGGTAATGTGTTATTTAGACACTCAAACAGCATGCCGCAGGAAACAAACCCGCCAACTCATTTTCCAAATGTATTTGGGTTTGGAATGCTGAATACCTCAGATATCGGGAGGTCGAGTAGAGGTGGTGAAGGGTGCAGTAATGAAGAATATTTCCCAGTCCCTAGGAATAAGGAAGATAGCGGTAATAATGCTCAGAGAATTGATTTGGATATTAGTGGTCTCAGATTGCTGGCACCAACACCGCTGGTTGGCACAAGAAGCAGCAATAATTTCGAATGGTTGCATTATTTTTATCAGAAACATTCTGATCGTTCAATGCAAGATGAAAGATCTTCATTTTTGAATTCGAAATCTAGCGGTGAAGGAGGAGGTGATTTATCACTCTCTATAGCAAAGAGTCCAGGCATCATGAAAAAGGTTAAAGAAAATTGAAAGACAATATAAAAAAAAGCTTAATGCAAAGACCTATCAAGATTCAAACTCGACTCCAATCTTAGGAGTAATTTTTATAACCCTTTAGGTTTACATTGCATTGAGAAGAGGATAATGTTATGGCCTCTCTTCTCGGATTTGATTTCTGTAATGACCAGAAATTAAGAGTTACTCATATACAAAGCATTTTTTTCTGTTATCAAATTTAGAATTCTATCAATTATTGGTTGCCAATATGCATAAATTCTGCTGATTTATAGAAAGAGTTATCAAGTCATTTCCTTCTTTAAGGGATTAATTGAAATTAATGCCACTATAGTATTGATATTATGTCTAAAAAGAAAGTCTTATGTCAAGTGCTTTTTCATAAATTGTCTGAGAATATTCACTTAGATCTACTCTAAAATAAAATTTGTCGACGAATATTTCGAAAATGAATACTTTAGAGGTATCCGAGGGAACATTCAAATCCTTGTTTGCTGGCCTGAGAAGTTTTATTTTATCAGATGATCTCCAGAAGTCTCAAGCATTTGTTCATTTAATCGAGGTCGCTGAAAAGACTCTTAGCAGAATCGAAGAAGCCACGAAAAAATTTCACAAAGAAATTATCGAAAATATCACCAAAGTTATTCCAGAGCAGATAACCCAAGCCATCAGTACTGAGCAAATAGATTTTTGTGAAAAGGATGTTTATCAAAAACTAAAACAGCTGAAAGAATCAAACTCAGGCACCATTCAATTAGAACTGCAAAGTAGTCTAAAGCAGTTATCGGAAGCAAATTTCCAAATCCAAAAGTACCTTAAAAACATTGCTGAAAGTCTGGAACGAGAGAACACAAATCTCTCAAAAACTTTTGAAAATTCTTTGCAGCGCTCATCGAATATTATCTCTGTAGAGGTAATTCAACAATCATTGACGTCTCTCATTATTATTTATAGATCGACAAGGTGAGATCAAACACACTGTGGAATATTCAAATTGGTGATCATCGTCGTCCACAAACTCCTATGACGAAAAATCAAAAAATTTTGTTTAGTAAGGAAAGCGACAATAAACCTGAATTGGGTAGAATCCTGGACAATCCAGCCAGCAAGACAGGAAAGCTCTTTGTGGATCTGGTGTCTTCAATTAAAGTAAATTATGATGATGAGCAAAAGCAAGAGACGGACATTCTATCGTTGAATTCTTTGATGCAAATTGCGAATTCTATCCCTATATTATCCAAGTCGGCAACCGAAGATATCATTTATGAAGGTCGAAACCGTATGGCTTTTATCCTCTAAGACATGTTGATAGCAATTATTTCCAGATAGAAGATTGATTACTGATCAATTTAGAGAAGCATACACCAGAATTGTCGTAAACGTGGACACGGAGCTAAGGAACGTTTTCGAAACGACGACTTTGTCAGTGTTGGATAGGCTTGCTGTGTCACAAGAAGTTTACAAGAGATCTTTCGAGCACTACGCGCATAATCCAGACCTCTTTGAAATCATAAATACTCTTCCCAATGGACTTAAGTATCAAGAGTTTCCCTATGGTAATTTTGTTGATAATTAACAAACTAGATGCCCGCTGAAATCTAAAAGAACGGTTGATTTAAATACCATAAGAGAGATCCTGAACTGGAAAGTCGTGTATCGTAATAACGCTCTTGATAACCTAAAGGGCTACCTCAAATATATTGTAAAACTAGCAAAACAGGCTTCAGAAACTAATATTGTTTGCAATGATTGTAATTAGGCTCCTCCTAACGTGGAAACTCTGCTGGAGATGCTGGAGTCTGATCTAATTTATGAAAGGTTTAAAGTGGAAGAAGAGGATATCTTAGAGGTGCTGAATAGGAGCTCAGGTGATTCGTCATCACTTCGTGTGTCATTATCCTAAACCAAATAATTTAGTTTGTGAAGACAAGACAGTGAGACAACTCCGAGAAGAATTAAAACAAGTCACTGATGATGCTTTTCATAATATGATGCAATATTTAATGTTGGAGATTGGCAACTAATCCAATTCGCAAATGTGATGTGATATGATATTCACAAACAATTAATTCGGAGCCCTATCTCATTACTAAGGTTTAATAGTTTAGCTATGAGTTTACTTTATCGGTGCAGGATCTAAATTGAAGCTTTTTAAGCTCAACATGAGCAATAAGATTAAATATTTGGGCTGCAACAGGCTGCTAATCTTGAATAAAAATAAAATGTATATCAATTTAGTAATACCTAAGGAGGATTGAAGCTACACCTTGGATTTTATGATATGTCAAACGCTCTATATGAAAGAAACCTGTTGCAACGTAATAGGCCAATATACTCAGCAAAGATCAATTCAACTTCAATTTTGAGCTCTGCTCTCAAATTTTTGTGTTGAAAATTTTTTTTAACCTCAAAACTTCCTTTGAAGACTGATAAAGGAGAAAATTCATCATTCATCATTAAGAGTTTGAAATAAAAACTTAAATCCATAAATAAAAAAGTTACAATAACTAATTTATATTTAATAAGCAGCAAGCAAACGACAGCTCAATGTCTTACCTCAATACAAATCACTATTTGCCAAACGCCAGCAATAATCTGCAACTTTCATCTACGCAGACACAAGGTAACAATCCTAATGACAATGATAATAATATCTTGCTAGACTATTCCTCAAAAACGTATAATCAAACCAGCGAAAGCAACATTGAGTCTTCGCAACTTCAGATCAGTCAGTTCAAAGACGAGGAGTATGAAAATTGTCCCAACTGCAACAGGCGTTTTTTTATGGGGAGATTGAAGCTTCATTTAAAGAGTTGCAAAGAAGGCAAACCATTAAAGAAGCTAAAAAGTACATCAAATGACCACGATAATACCCAAGAACTAGCGGAGCAGGGAAATATGCAGCAGGATCGAGTCCCCATCAGTACCCAGAGAACAAAGAGTTTTCAAATTAAACAACTGTCAACTCGAAACAGCATGGCGATAAAACGTTCACCAGCAACTCAAGAAGATGTCCAAAGAAGTGAGCAACACTGCAAAAATGGTCTAGAAGAAGCAGACGGACAACTGATACAATCTCACAGCGTTGGGAATGAAGAGTATAATGGCCAATACAATGGTGGTTTGGGAGGAAGCGAGGGATGTGACAAGAAAAATGAAGAGCAGCTCAATTCAGGACAAGTACATTCATTTAAATTCTAGTTAGTTATTGATGGCTGAAAATAATAAGGCAGACACAAGCGAGTGTAAGCTCTGTGGAAGAACATTCTTTACTGAGAGGCTCTCAAAGCATGAAAAAGCTTGTGCAAAAGCTCAGAAGAAGCGACCTGTATTTGATACGAGCAAGCAAAGAGTATACGATTTATTAGTGTTGCCACTCATATCAAATTTTCCAAGGCGATCGTTGATCCTGTCACCGGAGCTAAATTAACAAGCACAGTGTCAGCGCCTCCTACAAAATCAAACTTGAAAGAAGCTTCACTTCAAAAATCAGCTGTGGCCACGAATAATCAAGGTGATGAATCCCAAAAAGAAAGCAAGGCGATCCCAAAATGGAAGCGTGACCATGAAAGTTTTATTAATAATATCAAATTCAATCGGAAACTGAAGAAGGTATGAGCACTTTGATAGGAATTTCCCAAGCCTTTACAAATTTTAGATGGAAGAAAATGGAGAGGATATCACTAACATGAGACCTCCTGAAACTGTTAACACAGATTATGTCCAATGCCAATATTGCCAAAGGAAATTTGCTCCACGTATGCTCTTTATTTCGGATTCTTAAGCAGATAATATTAATAACAACAGACACCGCAGCTAGGCACATTCCAAAATGCAAAACGATAACTAATCGTCCTAAGCCTCCAAGGTCTACGAGCGGTGAAGAGGGGCTCAATGGGCTCACTGAATCCCACTTAAAGTCATCCAAAGTCCAGAAAAGGCTAGACATACCGCGAAAGGTTGAGGAACCACAGGAATCTCGACCATTCACCCAGTACAATCCTGAAAAGAGCACTGAAAAAGCAGCTGATGTCAGATCAACAACTATTTATCAGAAAAGCCTGAAAAAGAGCTTGGAGAAGGATACCCAAAAAACTGTTGGGGTACACCAAAAGCTAGGGGTAGGAAACGCTGAGACACACCGTCCTTCAATGGAATATGCCAAAGAAAGTAAATACTTTGTCAATTTTCTGAACCTTTAATCTCAAAATGAAGAGCAAGAGCGTAAGGAAGCAGATGAAAGAACGAGCCGGAATGATTTCAGTGGCAGGGGGAAACCCGAGAATGAAAACGCTTTTTTAAGTTCATCTCCAGGCGATGGGATTAACAAATTTAGAAGAAGTATTTTCACTGAGCCGATTCCAAAGCGCGAAGATTTGCTGAAAAATTATGAGGATCTGCAATCAAGACTCACAACTCATTCAACGATTACTTGTCAATATTGCCTTCGGAATTTCGCTCCAAAAGCAGCCGAAAGGCATATTCCAATTTGTAAAAACCTTAGAAATACCAGAGGATTAAAACCTGTCATCGAAAACGGCAAAATCGTCAAGGAGAATGGGAAAACCCTTTATAAAGGGGGATTTAACCTCAATCCTATCCAGGAAAAGTAAATATATAGACAGTCGAATGAAATGCTAATGTTTTGCAAGTAGAGGGGTGAGGACGAGCACTGTTGATGTTAAGACGATCGGTCGCCTGCGAGATAGGGAGAATAAGAGTAATAGTTCATTATCATTTTCAGCTTTATAATATGTTTGATTTATTTAGCTGAATATGATGCTCTCCCAAAAACTGCGAATAAGAATGACAGAATCAGTCTAGGGAAACAAGGAGCGGGTCTAGTCGTTACGAATACTCGCGTGTCAAAGACAGCCACAGAGCAGCTGCCAAAACAAAGAGCCAACCGGATACTCAATGAACTAATGCAATTTTGTACTAGTTGTGGCGGAAAGATGATGAAACAGCATCGATTTTGCGGGCATTGCGGAAATAAAAAGCC
>ENA-UOTZ01000717-UOTZ01000717.1-compost-metagenome-genome-assembly--contig:-NODE-717-length-26970-cov-12.883724_pt1 | contig 26970 bp, 16 predicted proteins | sample MGYA00238144_ERZ746983 | MGnify/ENA primary metagenome ERZ746983 (study PRJEB28759, sample SAMN06268863) | compost metagenome | isolation source: single cell | place: USA: California, Emeryville, Joint... | reverse complement strand
TAATGAAAGTCATTCATTACAACTGCAGTCTCAGCTGATTTTACTGTAACCAGAGCCTTAATTTCATCAAATTCTTTCTTCAGGTTGACCAGCGTATTCGAGGTGGTGTCTCGCGAAATCGGCGTCGATACGCTCACAGGAGACACAGACCTCTTCGTTGTATTTGTAACCATGCTAATATCAACATTTGATAAAGTATTTTGAATCTCTCTGTCTTTTTCTTGGATCTGCCTCTTGAGCGAATCGTAAATCTGCTTTTTCTATTTGAAATATTATTTTTCAATTTTCATACTCAAGAAACTACTGTTTTTTGCGCGTCTTCTTTGCTCTTAAATTCTCGCTTGATTTCTTCGATCCTTTCTTTTAACTTTTTATTATCTGTTCGCTGCTCTGCGATGATTGTATCAAGCATCTTCAGATCTGTATCCACAATCAATCGCTCAAATTTCGCGATTTCGGCCAAGAATTCTTCCTTGCTGTTCACATTGGTAGAGATTTTCTCAACCATTTGCTTGTAGTACGACGTCGCTTGCTCTACCTTGTGAGTTAAATCCTATTGGTGATAAAATCCATTATCGTTGCTCCAGCTTTGAAGCAAATTTCATACCATTTTTTCGTTTTCAAGCTTTTCTCTCAGAATCGCCCTGAAATTATCCAGTCTACGTGTAATTGCATGCTTTATATCATTTTTCTCTTTGCTAATCGTTTCAATTTTTTTGTCTTTTTCAGTTTTCAATTCCAGAGCAGTAAGTTTCGAGATTTTATTTTCCATTTTCAATCTTTCTTTCTCCTCAAAGCCTCCAATGCTGTTTCGATAAAATTTATCCAACGCAGTCTTTTCTCGCTGGAATTTCTCCTCATAATTTCTCTTCAAATCGAGTTTTTTCGACTCTACTACTGCCGCTTTTTGTTTCTGAGCGATTGCAAGGGTCTATCACATGACTTAAGCTGCAAGTTGATATAAAATTTCAATACGATTTTCTCTTGCTCGATTTTATTTTCCAGCTCTTTGTGGAAGCTTTCTAGCTGAGCAGCCTGCTTCCTGCTCTCCTCAGCTTCAATATCTTTCAGCAGCTGCCTGAAGTTTTCCTCGATTTTTTTGAGGCTCTGCGCAATTTTTTTATTTATTGCTTCTTTCCGCCTTTTATCTTCTAATTTCATACGATGTGTGTCCACTTCGATCTCCCTTTTCTTTTCAATGAGCTCCTATGAGACCAAAAAAATTCAGAATCAATAAGAGGGGAAATAACTACTGTTTTTCTATTCTCAAACTCATCAAAGATCTTCCTTTTATAGAGCTCGAGCTCCTTCAACTGCTTAGTCGACTCTTCGTTTTCATATTTCTTTATCTTTACTGTAATGTCTTGGTTCATTTCTTTTTCTTTTTGTTTGTATTTTTCACTGAATTCCGACGTGATTTCTGACTTAATCAGCTCTAGTTCCTCCTCTAGCTTGAGTATCAAATCAGATTGTCCGCCACTTAGCTGGTTTCTTAAGCCATCAAGACTTCTCAGCAAATCTTTCTCGTATTTATCCCTCTTCTGCTGTAATTCTCTGTTGAGTTTGGTCTGCAATTCACTTATGTCTCTTTCTCTGCTCTCTGAAAACTCCTTCAGTTTCTCATTGATTTCGTCCTCAGCTTCCAAACTAGAAAGCCCAAGTTTCTCGCTTCCCACCTCAAACGAGTCCTCTGCGCTTTGCATCTGGCCGCTCTCTCGCCTCGCATCCCCAGGCTTGATATACGTGTTCAAGGAAGACACAAACGAGCCATTATCCTGGCTAAAACTCGCCTCGAGCTGCTCAGAAATTTCCTTCGGTTGAACTTCCTTCTCTTGTTGGACAAGTTGAATGCCTGGAAAATCTGAAAATTTAGGCGATTGAAACTCTTCCATGGTAGGTCCTTCCTCCATTTGCACAGGAGCGTCAAAATTTAGAAGCTGATCATTTGCTAAAGACAATGCATCGGCAAGTAGACTCCGGCCTCTGGAGGGCCTAGCGTCGTTTTTTTGTAAAGCAAGAGCCTTTTTTGCTTCAAGGTAAACTTTTTTATAATGCTCGTCACATGGGTGCTCCCATTGTGATTCCTTTGTGTCAAAATTATGGTAATAGATTTCTCCTTCGCGGGTTTGGATGGGCTTCCAATTGGGAGGTAATGGAGCTTTGAGACCTTCTTTTGCGATGTAAAGCAGATCTTTATCAGCGACGGGGTCCATGCCGATGTAGACTGCGTATTCCATGATTTCTACAAGAAAAGATGAGTTTGTGATTGGTTAGATTTAGGAGTACCTTCCTCGGTAGGTTCATAGTCTTCGTCGATTTCTTCGTCAAGAATCAAAGTGCCTTCTTCTTCCTCCTGTTCGTGAGAATCGTCGTGGACTTCGCTGTTGTTGTGCTGCATAAAATGGACGTGATTTGTTTTATATTGGGGTGATTTTGAAAGGATGAATAAAAAATAGATGACTGTTGCGAATGATTTAAATTCGAACTTGAAAAAAATTAAGTAATTGTTCGATTTGCTCTGCGTGAGCTGGCTCGAAGAATGGGATCAATGAAGAGCAAAAATTTCAATACAGTGAGAGTGTTATGCAGATTATTATGATCCGCTTAGGCTCAACTCTTGACTCCTGAATAACATTTCTCGTATCGCGAACCAATTGAGCTTGAGCCCGTAACAAGGAGAATTTTTTCCCACGTCATTACTACGAAACCAGGATTCTATAATTGACTTATTTGGCCTTGCAAGAAAACTTCTTGGGTAAAATATTGAATCCTCGTGCATTTTTTTTTTTACGAAGTAAGCAAAGAAGAATTTGATTCTAATGCAGAAACCTCGCTTGGTTTATCATGTAGGTTCTAACATTAATGTTAATGGCTATATTCATGCTAAATTCCTATTTTTTACAACTTTTTCCCTCCACAAAATTTCCCTCATTTTAGGGTTCGAAGGAGATACTGCAAATATAATAAGATTTAATCAAATCAATTTCGATTAATCCAAAATGCCCTAATTTCTCATTCCTTTTTTTGTATTATTTTCATGGACCCTAAGAAATTAAAGCATTCAACTATAAGAATCCTTAGTTTGTATCTTATTCTCTCATCATTCTATTCTTAGAGGAGTCATTTCGGGATACTGGGATTCATTTTTTTTTTTCTTCTTCTTAAAAACGCCTTACTTAGCAGGCTCAGAACTAACTACAATTTCTTTCTCTAATCCCTTCGGTCTCAAATAACTTCACGCAGCATCTTCTTGCAGTATCCTTAACTTTCTACATACAATGGTTCTTAAAATTCCAACTCCCGATTTATTCAACGCGTTTGATTCCTAAAATTTTAGTAAGTTTAATTCTTTTTTCCACCTGACTGTTAGCTATAGGGCTCCAGCCTATAATGCGAATAAAATTTCTGAGAATTTAATGCCAGCGGAGACTTTACAGAAAAGCGGCTTATCACCCATTTTCTGGGCTCTCTTCCCTAAAAAACACCACTTGACCTGACAACTCATATGGTGGGGCATTTCCTTCTCTCAGCTGCAGATTGAATTGTCATCACATATTGTGCATCATTCCCAGCCATGAAACCTAACCTAGTGCATCTTATAAAATCTATTCGCAATCTTATACCTCTCTTCAATTGCTCCAACAGCCCATTATTTATTGATTGAGAAACCCAATTCTTAATGCTTGGAAAATGAGAGAGAGAGAATCTTTATGTGCAGATAAGTAAAATACATGTATCCGATACATTTGAGTGCAGAAATGTATTATATTCAGTCTTAGCCAGGAATCTGCCTTATGGAAGCAATTTCAAAATTAGTCAGTATTAGAGGGGAAATTTGAATTGTTTGAATTATCGATATTTCGGTGTTTAATAAATAAACTACAGAGAAAATTAAGAAATACAATCAGCCTGTGTTATAAAATAATGCAGCAAGAAAATGTTGGAACTAACGCGGGGACAACGGAGCAGCAAGGAGCACAACAGGAGGATCTAGCGGACGAATTCGATAAAATGGAGGTACCATTTTTCCATTAATTCCTTCGAGAAAACTGAAAATTTTGGACATTCAGATTCCTGCTTTTGAAATTATCGAAGAACCAACCGACAATAAAACCAAAGAAGAGAACAACGAAATGCAAATAGAACCTGCCTCGAAGCCGATGGTAACCGAATTTTTGAGATATCTGTCTTAGTCCCTTAGGATAAGGAAACGCAGCGTTTATTTTGGGTGAAGGAAAGTCTGAAGACGTATTCTTTGCTAAAGAAAAACGTGTATTTGGATCGGAAAAAGAAAGTAGTCAGCGAAGACGATATACTGGTCTGCAATTGCATCAAGGTCGACCCGGAGCTCTTACCGTGAGTGATTTCTACGGACTAAATAAGCTAATTTATTAAAATAACCTTAGACAATATGAGAAAATCAACAAGAAGGTCTCTTACAATTGCGGGGACGGCTGCTTGAACCGTATGGTGTGTTACGAATGCGAGATGGACAGTTGTCCGTGTGGAGAATATTGCCGCAATCGCAGATTCCAACTCCATCAGAATGCTGATGTGTACCCGTTCCCATATGAGGGAAAGGTGAGATTATCAGTCCTCTAGTAAACACGCTAACATCTGATGTTTTTTCAAAGGGATGGGGCCTGCGCGCGGGAAGCGAGATTAAAAAAGGACAGTTTGTCATGCAATACATCGGAGAAATCTTCAATATCAATTCGGAAGAAGGACAAATCAGAAACGAGGCTTACAGCGTAATCTTTTCGAGTTTCGATGTCTGGTTAATGACTGATAATATTTGTAGAAATCCACGTGTACATATTTGATGAAAATTGGCGGGAACGAGGTCATTGACCCAACATTCAAGGGAAATATGGCTCGATTTATCAATCATAGCTGCAAGCCGAACTGCGTCACGCAAAAATGGCACGTGCTTGGTGAAGTCTGTGTTGGAATCTTCACATTACAGGACATCAAGCAAGATGAGGAACTTACTTTTGACTACCAATTCGATATTTTCAAAACGCCATTGACTCGATGCTTGTGCGGAGCGAAGGAATGTAAAGGATACCTTGGTGTTATCCCGCAAGATTACACCTTTGAGACCTGGAAAGAGAAACTCGCGAACATGCCATGCTCGATTTGTGGGCAAAGCGCAGAAGACGATGAGGACAAGCTGCTTATGTGCGAGGCTTGCAATGAAGGATTCCATACGTTTTGCTTGGACCCGCCGCTGACCAAAGTCCCTGCAGGAGCTTGGTACTGTGCGAAATGCGCTGCAGACCAATCGAAGACTGAGAAAAAGAAACAGGAGGAGAAGACAGAGCCTGCGTGGACGATGAACGCGAAATTATACGAATTGGCGCGCAAAAAGCGAGGGAAAGGTCCTGATATCCATGCCGAAAAGCGGTTGAAGAAGCTATTGGCTGAGGATGAAGACGATTCAAAGAAAATGAAATCCGAGGATCTCGAACGCTACGAAAGCGAATATAATCTCTTTAAGCGGCTCGAGTACCAAGCGAAGAGCGAAATGCAAGGGATTAAGCCGGAAGAAGGCGATGATTTCGTTCCCATTAAGAAAGTTAAGAAAGAAAAGCCTGAAGCGAAAAAAGCTGATAAAGCTGAAAAATCTAAAGACAAAAAAACCGATAAGAAGCAAAACAAAAAGAAAACTGACGCTATGGCGATAGAAGAAACAGAAGAGACGCCTCAACCAACGCAGGAAACTCAAGGAAGTACACTTGCAGTGCAGAAAACAAGCAGCGCAGCAAGTGGCCCAGTGGTTGAAGTCGCGAAAGGGAAGAGTGTTGAAAGGGAGCTAAAAGACATGACGCTGGAGCTGTTTAAGCAAGGTTTTGAAGCAGACACGAAGTTCCAAAAGCAGCTCGCGGATTTCGAAGATACCAGTGGTCTCGAACGTGAGAGAAATACTGTCATGGTGAATATGCTTGAGTTGGAAGTAGTGAAGCGAAATCAGCAGCTGCTTCATAAGATTGGCGTGACGATTTTCTGGGATTCGCCTTACAGCGGGTCCGACTACGGCGATGTGTTCCGTAAGAACTATGAGCTGACGGTGAACGGAAACAAAAAGCAAATGGAAATCTTTGATTCGTTGATGAGTTTGGTGATGAAAGCGGCAGCTACAGTCGAGAAGGCGAAGGGTAATGTCGAAGCCATCATGTTGGTCCCGGCGATATATTTGAGAAGACTCATTGGTCACATGCACCAAACATTGTAAGGATAGCCCTCTTGATTTTGTTTAGCTTACCATTTTGGATGATAGAAACGATTTTGAGCGAGACTATGGAGTAATGATTCAATACGACAAGAACTACGTGAACGATGAATGCTATGCGATGACTAAAATGACTGAGCTGAGAATCAAAGGGCAGAAAGAAGACATCAAAAAATGCTATACTGCGATAAACGCGCTTATATCGAAACTAACAGTAACAATCTCCATTGACTTCTCAATGCTTAAATGCATTACCATATAGACCGTCAGACTATTTTATTCTCAAACTGAGATCTACACTATCATCAACAACCTCCCTTACTTGAAGCGAATGGTCCAACCAACTGAGTTCAGAATTAACAGAGATTTCAGCCTGAAAGAGCTGGCGCATCCTTTCTTCTACATGAAATACAAAGACAAAGAAGTCGCTTTGGTCGGAACACCTGAGTAAGCGCAATTCCCTTTTCTTTCTTTCTAACAATCCAATAGAGAAGTACAGAACGCGGAGGAAGTGTTCAAAACACTGTTAGCCAAAGAGCTCGAGCGAAAACCAACGTTCTGCGAAGCTTATTACCTCTGGCCGATGGCTGATCTGTCCAAGCTGACGAAATTTAAATCTGAGTTTGAAAAAGAGGTCGAGAACGCAAAATTCTTCTTCTACGAACCGATAGCGCCTCGAAAGAACATCACAGTGCATATCTCAGCCAAATCTACCTCGTTCGCTAAGGCAAAACAGGTGCTGAAAGAAAAATTCGATGAATATCAACTGGTAATTACAAATTTTCCGCAAACTCGCCTGACTCTTCCTTAGGTGAATCAATCATTTGACGATTTTCAGGATAACATGAAATATCACATCGTGAAATACTTCTTTAAGTTCCTCCATAACAGCATGATCATGAACAATACGATCTTCATGAAGGACTGGGACCTCGTGTCTTCCGAGTTCGAATTCTTAAGCAAACTTCCTCATGCGCCCTCAAAACGACTCCTCGAGGACATCTTCAGGCGTGACACGACGTTGCAGCTGTACATCACGTTCGTGTGTGATATGAGCCAAGACCTGATTTATGAGAACTTCGGGATGACTGCGGCTGATATGATTGATATAATACGAAAGAAATGCAATCAGTTTTTGAGAAATAACCCCATTTTCTCTGAAAAGAAATATAGCTCAGTGCTGGGACGAGCAGAAAGTCCGCATTGGGGAGACCATAACGATTATGTAGACAAATCAGACCATCATTCAGTTGGTTCAGTTGATTCGAGGGCGCTGGGAGCGCCTCGTTCATTCACTTTTAACAAGTACAATGATCGAAGAGACAGAGATTATCACCGCGGTAGTTACAGGCATGATCGATACTCTGATCGCGATCAGGTGTCAGATCGCGGCTACGACAAAAGGCGGCCAGATCGCTATGGAACGAACGATCGCGACTATCATTGGAGAGACAACCGTGGAGATTCAAGGCGAAAAGGGTCGTATTTCAGCAATGCTTCCAGAAATGATGACCGCGGTGATCAAGCGAAGTTTACTCGCGAGCGATCTGATGAAGTACCAAAACCTAAGGAGGAAAGAACCGAAGCGCCAAAGGAGACTCAAGAAACCACTACCCAGCAAACCTCGCAGAGAACGTATTTCTTCTCCGATAAGCTGGAGCCAGTCACAGGAGAAAAACCCCAAAGCCAAACTCTTGCTCCACCCCCGAAAATTGAGGTTAAAACTGAGGTTAAGGAAGAGGTATTTTCTCTTGCAAGCAAACAGAAAGAAAGTAATGAAATGGAGGTCGAGAAAGCTTCGGGAACCGGATCGACGGCTATTGAGAAAGAGGGCACCACCACCCAAACCACCCAACGCGTTTTTAGATTCACGTCGGAGAAAGAGGAAGACTCATCGCAGCAGTTTAAACGTGAAGGTGATAGAGAAAGCACCACCGGGTACAAACAAAGCACTAGCGAAAATAAAGGCTACCAGAGCAAGTACGGCAGTGGCGGAAGAGATTACCATTATCAAAACCGCGGGTCAAGCTACTATCATAAGGACGATTACGCCTCGAAGTCTTATGTGTCAAGACGTACTGGATATCAATCCGGCGACTATACTCGCAGGTACGATAGAGACACCAGCAGAGATTATAGCAGGAACAGAAGCGGGAGCAGAGACCGAACCCGGGGCTACAGAGACCGAAGCGTCGAGAGAGGCAGCCGAGATAAAGGCAGATCTATCTCCCGAAGCCGCGGAAGAGATTCAAGGAGCAGAGGAAGAGACTCGAGGAGCAGGGGAAGAGGCTCGAGAAGTAGAGGCAGAGGATCGAGGAGCAGAGGTAGGGACTCTAGAAGCAGAGGAAGAGATTCAAGGAGCAGAGGAAGAGACTCGAGAAGCCGTGGAAGGTACTCGAGGAGCCGCGGTCGAGACTCTTACAGTCGAGGAAGATCGCATTCCCGCGGAAGACGTTCCCCGAGCAGGAGCAGAGACAGAGAGAAAAACAGGCGAAGAAGCTCGAGAAGTCCGCTCAGAGACTCCAGGACCTACAGCAAAAACACGAACACGTATCAGACAGGGGACAGGTCGCCTGGCTACAGACAGCAGGACCAGTCTTGGAGCTACTCCCAGAAAAACTACACTTCTTACGACAGAGGCACAGGTCAAAGCGATGATCGAGACTGGAAGCGAGACTCTTCGTACAAAAAGGACTACAGAGACGACAGGTCTCGAGATGATAGAACGAGAGACTGGCAAGACTCCAAGGACAGACGGTATTACCGTGAAAGCGATCGAAGTTACTCCCAGAGGGATTATCATGGGTACCAAGACTCAAATCGCGGTTCCTATCGTGATTATCACTCGAGAGACGAAGGAGGGTATCGCAGAGACGATTATAGAGACAGAGACCGAAGGAATTCTCCGGGAAGGTATGAGAAAGGATACCACTCAGGGAAAAGAGATGATGCTGGAGGAGATTACTCGAAGAGCTACAACAAAGATAGCCGAGATTGGAATAAGGGAGGTAGTGGCTATTATGGCACTCGAAGAGGAAGCCGCTCTAGGTCTCGGTCGAAGTCTCGCTCAAGATCTAACTCATATCGTCATTCCTACTCGCGTCGTAGGTCTCACTCCAATCAGAGGTATAATAGGGATTCCCGTGAGAGGAGCTATCGCGATGATAGGTATACCTCTGGGACAAGAAACTATCGCCAGTCCGACGACCGCTGGAGGTCTAACAACTATAATAGGGATACAAACGACAGAGATGATTATAAAAAAACGCAGAATCAATATCCTTCATCGGACTCGACGAATCCACCGAGTTCCTCTAATTTGAAGATCGAGAAGCCGAACACGAGCTACAATGAGGGAGGAAGCTGGAATAGATATGGAGGTGATTCCCGTGGTGGAACCCAATATGATTATAAAGACAAACATCATTCGGGTTATAGAGATTATAGAGGTTCGAACTATAACTATAGAGGTGGAGATCGTCAGAGTGATGATCGAGGACTGCATATCCAGAAAAGACCGAGACCTGCGAGTCAGGAGCGAAAAGAGAGTTCTGCGCAAGAGCCCTCTCAGCCAACGACGCAGCAAGGGCAAAGTCAACCTAGCCAGGGTTTGCCAGGCGTTATAAAGCAAAACGAAGGGAAAACTGAAGCATCAACAATAGATTATTGAGGATTGACTTTTGTTCATTGTATAATATAGATTTATAATTCAAAATGTAAAAATTCTGAATTTCATTAAAAATTTTAGCATTAAGTGTGCTCCTATCTAACTCTGCAGACTTTCCTTTCATACTTTCACAGTTTTTCCCGAACAGAACACCAGTAGAGTTTTTGTAATTTTCCCAGCCTACCCTGTAATCCTCTCAAATCAAAAAAGAAATTTGAAAAAATCCATGAGAAAAAAACCTAAATCAACAGACCTGTCTGTTCCTGTATGGCTCTTTGCGTATCGAAAGACTGGTAATCTTCTAGCCCACACAGATACTCTCAAACCAACACTCTAATCTACTTAAAGGGCTGGATTACAGCTCTTACTTGTTAATTACATTTTCAAGTAGCAAATCATATAAACTCACAATAGAAACTCACAGAAAAATGAAAAACTCTTAATCTATTACCAATGACTCAAAAATCTACTTGAAAATAGAAGCTATTATAAATTCAACAAAATCGCATTTCCCTGTGTCTTTACTCTTTGCTGACTGAAAGAAGCGTTTCGCTTAGTTGCACCAAGCGATGAGCTATTGAGCAAAGTCATCGGCTTCGTTGTCCTTTCGAGATTATTAGTGAAATGTCTACTGTTTCTTCCTACCGCCCTGTCCATTTTCACAAGCGAAAAATCTTTTCTACTCACGGAACTCGTGAACGAGAGATCATTCAAGTTCGAGTAATCACACGTGCTATTCAAGTAGGTTTTATAATAGCTCTCTCGCTCCTTTTGTTTGTCCATCCTGACTTGCGCACAGGTAGTTCGTGTCCTCGTGAGCTCAAAGACCGACATCGGAATGAAATAGGACTGGAGACACTTGCCTTTTATTGATTTATAAGGGTTCCTATCCACATAGCTGCTAAACTTGTGAATTTTCGAAAAACTTTCATTCAATGTGCTTTTATTTAAACTGATATCCTCAAATGCATGGATAATATCCTTCTTCACCAGCGGCGGCCTCTCTGTCTGATGATCCAGTGGTATAGGGGTGGGAACGTGCTTATGCACCTTCTCGACGATTTGCCCTTCTTTGTTGAGGTACTCCTCGTAATTCTGCTCAGTTAGTTCTTGTAGCTCTGCTCGCAACTCATCGATTTCTCTCACTTGGTTCAAAATACCCTCGATCTTATCCTGCTGGACCTGAAGATCGACATTGGTTTGTCCTTTGCGAACAGAATACCTTTTTCTTTGATAGTAGCTCTTTCGTGAGGCCGGACTGTCCATTGGCCCTGGTAAATCAGAAGCAATGCCGAGCTCAGGATCGCAGAGCCTCTTGTACACGTCCTTTTCTATCATTTTCTCATTGTAGAGCGCGTGCAAATCAAGCTTGTTCTCAGACACTTCTTCAATTTTTTTCGCGATTTTTCGTTGGAGTTCTCGGATTTTGTATTCGCATGTCATGGCCTCCTGGAGACAAAACGGCCTATTGTTGGTCTGTCGGGCAGAGTTTTCTGATAAACGGCTGATTGGCAGAGTAATCGCTCTACCAGTGACGAGATCGAACTTTGGCTTGTATAATCCAGCATCTGTGCCTTGACCGGAGAGCGCGCGAGGGTTTTTCTCCCGGGAAACAGTGCGGAAGAAGTAGTCTTTTGCGGATTTCCCACGCTGACGAGGTTTGCTGGGAGTACTTTCTTCAGTCTGTAGATTAGTACTGCTGTCATGATTCTTTTCGGCTGGAGGCGGTCGATGTTTAAGTCGCTTATCCCGGAAGTTTGAGTTCAAAGTTGCTGTAGAAGCGCCTTGTCGCGAGAACATCCCGATAGAAACCCCGCGTTCTTTGATGTAGTCAGTCTTGACGATCATTAGTTTAAATTAAACTCGTATTAAGTTTTATTTTTATCGAACAAGTGATGAGGTATTCAAGAGGACAAAGAGCTTAGATAGAGGATTACAGATTCTAAGCAACAAAAATGGGTCATTTAGGTTGATATATATTTTAATAGGTCCGCTGCTTCATCTACACGGTCCTCATCGGATTCGTTTAGCCTTTTTTTTATTGCTGTTGAAAAAAAAAAATCAATGAAAGATACTCATTATCATCGTTGTCTTCATAATATATATTATTGAAATGGCTATGCTAAAAAATAATGATTGTTGTAACTAGCTTAAACTTTGATATATTGCATAATCGCTGGTCCTTTTAGTCGGAATTAACATTCTCTTTTTTTCCGTTGGAGCAGGCTCGGCGTAGTATTCCTGTGGGTTAACAACATGAGGTTCATTGGCGTAGCTGCTGTTTGCCTCCTCAACCGATCGCTTTGAGGCTGACAGGCGGGTTCCAGAAATTTGGGACCTAGTGGTTGTTGAGATGGGTGAATTGGGAATAGCCAACCTGCTCGCAGTGAATGTTTTGTTAACGTTTCTGTAAGCCTTTTTCATATTTCTAAGCAGCGCTCGAACGGTGATGCCTCTTCCTTCTTGAATATCAAATTCTCGGTTCAGCAATCTCGCATCGATCTCTGGTCGCTTGGAAAGGACGTGGAAGGCCTTCCTAATATTTACCATCTTACTGCCTTGAGTCTTGGGATTGGAAATCACTCCGACGATGTTGCTGAGTTCTAATTTCTCAACAATTTTGCAGAGAATGGTTCTAATCGAAATAAAGTGAGATGTGTATAATTAAGTCTTTATCTACCCGTCGGTGAATTCCGGAATGAATTCGCTAGCAAAATTAACTTCTTCTGCAATCGCCTCGAATCCCAGAGCGTATAGCCAGTCTCTAATGTCACTCACATCATCAGAATCTTGAGCTAGTTATTATTGAATGAATGAATAAAACTATTGAACCAACGATATACCTTCAAGGAAAGACACAGTTTGTTTGCTTGTTTCATGGGCCTTAGAGAGAGGAAGTTGGTGAGACGACAGTGTACTTGCTTCGTTTTTCTTTAGGAACGAGTTGTTTTTTGTCTAAGAGGGTTCAACAGTCTAGGGAAAAATCAACTTGTTAAAATTTACCTTGACTTCAGTGTTATTATAGCGATTTCTCTCGAATCCATTGCTGCTGTAAGCTACAGATTTCGAGTCTTGGAAAAACCCAGTCCGACTCTGACTCAACGAAGCGTCATCATAAACTTTCGAAGTAGGCACTGAAGAATAATCTACGAGGTTGATCGGGGATTGATTCATATCCAAGAGCGAAATCGGGGCATCAGGCTGAATTTTCAACGCGATCTTCGCAAAATCAGCTGTTTGATGGGTCTGATTGATAAATGAACGGCTTGGACTGTTTTCATTCTGTATCGTCTCAGTCCCGAGCCCCCTCTTCTCTACAAATGAGCCAAAAGGACTCTGTGTGTTTCCTCGGGCCGAAGAATAGTACTTTTCCTCATTCTCTCCATAATAAGGACCGTCTGAGTAGTAATTTGGGTCGGTTCTTGGCGGCAGACCATCAAAGAGCCTATGAAGATCCTCCAGTAGCCCTAGCAAATAATATTTGCTTCCTTTATGCAGTTCCTTTTCCTTCCACGTATGTTTCTGGCTCATGTTTTTATTCACCCTTAAAACTTCCAACCCTCGACGAATATTCCCTATAATCTGCGCTTCGTTTTTCGGCTTCTTTGAGTACGCAACCACTTTAGTTTGCGTTACCAGCTCAATTAACTCACAGAGCAATGCGCCGTTTCTCAATTGAACCTCGAGTTCTTCAAACGTCAATGGCACCTCATGAGACTCTCCAAACAAGCCCAATTTAATAACCCAATCCAATATCGACATTTCCAGCCTTCGGATCTCTTCTTCTGAATAAGGGAGTATCTTCCCGCTGAAATCCTGAGAAATGCTCTTTGAAGGAGAGCGCAGCAGGGAATGATAAGTCGTTTCTAGATGCTGTTTCTCTCGAGAGATTTTCATTAGGGAGTACAGCAGTCCCCATGTTACGTTATAATCGCCTTGCAAAATCGCTTCCTCTTGCTTCGAAAAACGGTAAGGAATGGGCGTCTTCTTTCTGCGAAGGAGCTCCAAGGCGCTATAAATCTTCTTTCGGCATTGCTCGATTGTTTCCGGATGAGGATAGAATGCAGGGAGCTTCTCATTCTCGATTTTGCCGACAACAGTGGCGAGAAGAACGCCGTTTCGGAAAGGGTCTTTAAAGAGCGAGGAGTCTCTTCGGTGGAGATATGAGGATAAACCTATTTGCTCGAGCCAAATTTCAACGTCTTGTTGCATGTCGAAAGTGATAATGTTTTCATGGCTTGCCTTAATAGGGACATAATCCGTTGGCTTTTCATCTTGAAAACCTGACTTTTCAGCGTTAAAAAACCGAGATGAGAGAGAGCTGTTCAATATCTGCGACTTTGTTGAACCCTTAGGAGAAGCTAATCGGAGATTATCTCTAGGCTCAGTCATTAATTTCGAAGCGCTTAGTATCTTAGAATCCGAGTCATGGTTAGGCTCGGTTGCCAGCCTCTGCCTGCTCTTTGAGGATTTCGGGCTCATTCGTCTCGTTTGGGTTGGAGAACCCATAGTTGAATCCTTTACATATATCGCTGAGTAGTCTTGAGTCATAGTTGAAACATTGTTTCGTGGAGGCGAAACCATCAGTTTTTTTGGTTTATTGCTGACGTACAAAGACTCTTCGTACGGGTCCTTTTGAAACGCGCTCATAGTGCTTTGCTCAGACCTGAACATTTTGGAGGTTGAATGATCGTGGCCACCGCTCTTCGATTCTTTGTAGCGAGGGTCATAGGGAGAGACCTTTTGGCTGTAAAAACACCAGATGTCGAAGAGAAGTCCCCAAAAAACGTCATCGTTGCCCTCCATCAAGTACTCCTCAGCCCAAAGGTAGCGAGGGTTCATCTTCTGCTGCTGCCGCAGATAAGAAAAAGTTTTGGAATAATTAACGTTGATCTGTGTTTTTGTCTCTGGATGTCGAGTGATGCCTTTGATAGTGTCGTTTTTGCCTTCCAAGCGATTGATGAGATCTGCGAAGATGACGCCATTTTTGCATATCTTTGGTAGTTTCTTCTCGAGATCCTTTGCAGAGTCCTTCAGAAAGGTTATTGAGAACAGCCACTCAAGGATTTTCTTCTTCAAAGCCTCATTGACTTTCGTGATGGCAACAACTGGTTTCTTTCTCTCTTGATAAATGGACTGGTTACTTTTCTCAACTCTCTTCTCAGCTGTCTGGCTTTGCGAAAAGCTCTGGTTCGTTGTATCGACCCTTTGTCTCTGACTTTCCTCGTTGCGAGCATAGCTCTGAGCAAGGGTGCTCGAGGTGCTCTGCTTCCTGCTTATTTTCTCGCTGATTTTTTGGAAAACTTTATTTTGGCTGAGTGTTGCGCTGTTATTGCGATTCATAGAAGCTTTGCTCTGGGAGGTCACTGGAGTTGTTTGAGTCGAAGCTTTTTCACGTTTCAAAGGAGTTTGGCCTTTACTGGAAGTGGCGTTGGGTTTCTTCTGCTGATCTTCGGCAATTTCAAACGCAACGTTTCGAGAAGGAGTGTCTTTCTCTTTTCGCAGACTAGATTGCCTCTTTGCAGGCGCTTTTGACGGCGCTGGAAGCCTCTGTGAGTTGTTTAATGTGTCAGCAGCGAGTTCTTGCTCAATTGAATGCTCGAAAATGATTTCTGGAGGCTCGGAAACATACCAGGATTGAGTCATGGAGTCTTTGAAAGGGTCTTTGGGAAAACTGCTGCGGTCAGGCGCAGGCCTACCATCACCCGCGAATCTGAGACTGCTCGTGACTGTTTTTGAAAATTGGGAGCTGATTGGCTGGGTCTGAATAAAATTCTGGTCGTACATCGTGTGAGGCGCGCTGGAAGAATAGGGTGGGAGTGAATTGAGGCTCGTTCTGCTCTGTACGCTTGAAATTTCAGCAATGTCCTTCCGGGAAGGGTTTGAACTCATCATTTGCTGGGCTGGGTAGCTTTGGAATCTTAAGCCTGGCTCAGATTGTGACACTAGATAGGAATATTGATTATCACTCGAAAGCCTATTTCCTTGTGGGCTGGGACCAGAGGTTATGGAAAGCTTTGCAGTTGTTGCTTCTTTATAATATAAACTTCGAGAGTCTTGACCAATGGTCGCGTCTTGGGGACTGGACATTTGTTGATCATTTAAATTCGCGTAATCTATAGAAGATCGATACTGATGCTGTGGATGACTTAAGGTAGTAGTATTATTGTATGCAGCAACTTCTCTATTGTCAGGGAAAGACTGATCGCGTCTGTATAGTTCAAATTCTGCTAGATGTATGCATTTGTAATATAATAACTCTTCCAAACAAGTTGATTACCGAAAAAGTCGAGAGTGTAGACGCTTTCATTCTATTGTCTGTGGCAGTACTCTCTGAATTCATCAAATCATTCCTCACAGACGAACCAGACAACAAACCTTCATTCTGTGGTTTGTAAAAATTATCAGCGCTTTGGCCTTTCTGTCCTCCAACAACCACATCCTTCTTTACTCCATTCGTTCCGACATAGTATAAAAACTCCAAAAGCTGCATAAGTTTTTCCTCATCCTTTTAACACCAGTAAAACATCTTAATAAATCGAATTTCTACCTGAATAAAGCTTTGAGGAGGCACATTTCGCAAGTTTTCAGGGAGCATCCCTCGACAATGCTCATTTATCTCTGCAAGCGATAGCTGAAAATTACGAATCACATCTTCAGTGCTCGGTTTTCCCAACTTTATCTGAGGGAGAAAATCAGGCTTTTGGTTCTTTAAAACCACCTCATTAACAATTTCGCCGAAAACCGCGCCTATTGACGTTTACTGCTTGCTTATTGTGGGAATATGGTACCATTCTTTAAGTCGTTTATTGATGATGCAAGCAGACAGTTTGGATATTCAAAAGAATTCACCCAACTGATTAGCAGATCTCTTGACTGTTAAACAATCAGTATTAAAAGAGTATCCTGAGGAATTGATGCGATTACTGAGCGCGGAGAGGTCATTTTTCGCATCATATGCGAGGTTTTCATCGCATCACCTTGCGAGGTGATTTCATTTGAGAGGTCAGACGCATAGAAGAGATTATCGCCCATTTAAAATTTTCCTAAGAAAGTGACTTATTGCTCTAATTAATTTAAACCAGCAATTTGAATCGGATTTTCAACGCAAAAACCCACGAATACAAAATTCATTGCCTTTATTCCATGGCCTTTCCATGGGCTTAGCAGCCGCTGGGTATGGCAAAAAGCATGAAAACAAATGCGTATTTTTACAAAAAATTAAAATTGATTGCTCAGATACAACAAAATTTCCAAACGCTGCTGATCTAGCCAAAATTATTTCGAGCCACTCTGCGGCACCTTTTGAATCTGTGAGCTTTGGAGTTTCTTTGCAAGAGCAATTTCGATTATCTCGATTGATTTTTTCTTTTCCGCAAGCATTGGGCCAAGTTTCTCTCTGTTTTCTTTGATCATCGCTGCCTTTCTCTCGCAGAATCCAATCGCTTGCTCAACGCTTCTTTCTACGAAATAACCTGTTCCATAGTCAACCAAAACGTTTTCGTTGTCTTCTATAATGCCTGAAGCAACCAAAAATTGATTCAGAGATAATTGGACGAAATAAGGGATTACCCTCTATATATACGGTGCTGGTGACAGGAATTAGCGATTGAGAACCTTTATGTTGGAAAATATGATAGGAAACGTTAGTTTGCTTGCTTAAAGAGGCGATCCTTTACCTTTCGTCTCGGGTTTTCCAAAGCTTTTGAGTACGTGCTTAGAATCTTCGAATTTTGAATATATGGTTTTGATTTGATCAAGGTTGCTGGCCAAAGATAGCAAATCCTATTAAATTTGAAGGGAATGTGAGGGGAAATTCACGTCGTACTTTTTCTAATTGCTCTTTTAGTTGAACGAGTTGTTGAAGGGATAGTGTGTCGATTGAGGTTGAGAGACCAGTGGAAGGAGTGACCATATCTCAAAAATGTGTATGTTTTTTTAAAAATCTGGGAAATAAAGCTTAGTTTGAACGTCAGGAATAAAAATTCAATATAGGATCTAAAAGCGGGAGATATTTGGATCCCAGCCGAAAAGCACAAATTTTTTAATGATTCGTTGTTTGCTTTAGAATTGAATCTTGAGTCATCAGCGATATGTGATTACATAATTGATATGAAAACACTGAATATTCCAAAATGTAATTAAGTCAGAAGATCATAGTTAGGGGAGTGAGGGAATGATTGTACACATCAATAAATGATTTTGTATTGATTGCTTTATTGGAGAAATGAAAGTGAATTTTTCTTGTAAAAGCTGGGTTTAGCTCAGCAAAATTTCACTCATTACTGTCATTTAAAGAACAAACACAATGAACTAAATCCATTAAAGAAAACGCGTTACTTTGTAAAACCAATTAATGATGGTCTTGCAAGTGCGGCTACTTGCAACCAATTCTAAGAAAGGAACTGTGGGTATTTCTAGAGGGCTGAAAAATATTGAAAGCTTTGCTACTAACCCAAAGTAAATCATCGATTAAGTAGTTTTAGTTTGCCTTAATATCCCAATTAGTTGCACAACTTGAGCTTTACAAAGGAGGGCTAGTAACAATAAGTGTTTATTTTCAGTGTATTCTGTGTTTTTTCGATTTACTTATTGCATGTAAATTATTTCAAGTAGTCTGAGTGTAAGGTATTGAAAGCCACTACACTCAGGTCAAATCTGATTATTGATGGATTAGATTTGATGGTAAAATTGAAAATGCTTTCAATACCATCTTATTATTAATTTGCTGATTTTCATTTTGATAAGTATCGTTCTCAGATATTAGGTATACCAATACAGATTCACATTCCTTCTTCTTTTCCAAAACAATCTCATCATATACCCTTACTTTCAGAGTTTGCTTTCGTATCTATCCTGTAACAAACAGAATTATTACCAGAAATTTTTCACTTCAATACCAAAACTTTCACAATTTATAGCGGGTTTTGCAGATTTATAAAACATTGGACAATCTTACCTATTAACCTAAATTTCCATTCATAGACACATATTTACTCTATTTGAGCTACGAAATACCTTTACTCTTTATGTTCAGGTCCTATCAAAACAGCCTTTGATTTCGAAAATAAAATCAAATTATAAACTATCAGGATTTTCAAAAAATTAATCATTAATCGTCAATATATTGAAAATCAAAAATCTGCTGTTTTGAATGGAATTCACTATTTTAGCATCATTTTGTAATTCCAAAGGAGTAGCTGTTTCTTCGTCATCATGTTTACAGCTCAATTTTGCTGATTTTATCCCAAGGAAAAATCTCAAAGTACTGAGGATATTTTCTAAGAGAGCTATCTGTGTTTTCCACATGTGCTGACAGTTTACATTCTCATTTCGATTAGCTGTTCTTCTATGCTAATAATAATACGATCAGCAGATTCAAAAGAGTGTTCTTGGATTCGAAAATTACAAATCTCATTTGAGTTATATCGAGTTATAGAAGTAACTACTTCATATCAACAAACAGCGATCTTTGTTCAAAGAAAGATCACTAAGTAGAAATTGGAGCTCCCGTAAGCTGCACATTATTTCAAGCTGGCAACCCTCTTGCTGGTAGCTTTATAATTGATTTTCATGTTTTGAAAGCACACTGGAGTGGTTTCGAATATGCTTTAATTCCAGTTTTTTTAGGATACATATCCGAAAATATGTATCCGAATTTTTTTTGAGAACAGGCTCAAGAGCATTGAGCGAAACATAGAGCTTAGAAGGGCTTAGAGTAAGAAAATGACGGAGATGCTGAGGTATTGGAGAGAAGATGAGCTTGCTATCAAAATTTTATGAATTTGAGGAAATCTAAAGAGAAAAAATGAATGAACTTTATAGGTTACTGTTTTGTATGAGATTACTTGGGAATAAGTAGTCGCAATCACCAGGAAGAAGCTTGCTTTTCTAATATTCTGCAAATCAGAAAAAAGATCCTTTAACAAGATAATGATTTGAGTATCTCAGCCTGTTTTAATATAATATAATGACTGTTGAAGGAGCTTATGATGCAAATGAAGATTGAATGACAAATAAATTTTTCAAGCGAAAGAAAAATGCTGCAAACATTTTTGAAAATCCCAAGCAACTCTGATTATGTAGGAAAAACAAATAGAAGAACTAAATTTCATCGGTAATAATGCTGCTTGCTCTCCTCGGCTGATTTCTTTTTATTGAAAAGTAAGCCATTGATTCATTTTGTAGGATTTGCTTTTCTATTGAAATGTTGAAGAATAGCACTCAATGACAAATTTCAGATGGACAGATCAAATTGTGTGAGTGACTTGTTATGAGACCTTTTCTAATAGAGCTTCTCCGGAGAGATAATTCAAAGCATCTCGCTTAATGAAGGAGATATATTTTTTCAAAAGGCATTTTTTAAAGCTTGGAGAGCTATGAATAGATATTTCCTCATCTTGCGTAACTTGACGAAAGGATCAAAATAATATCGATTATCTTACAATTCAACCATTATTGTCATGCGTTTTACTTTTTCTAGCCTCAGAAATCAATTTCTTGAAGTTCAATGGCTCGTGAGTAGTTAATATTCTGGAACAATAAGATCGAACAAACATACAAACGTATCTATCAAAGCCTGAATTCGACAGCTCTTTCAGAAGAAAACGCTACAGCTCTTGCAATATAGATCCATATACAGATTCAGTAATTTGAACGAATATAATGAATTTACCGAGAAAAACCGTTTTCTAAATGCATATTTCAACTCAAGAGCATAGAAAGTGATATAATAATAACCAATATGAATTCCCTTTGCTTTCTCGTTGGGTTGATACTGCTCAGTAAATCAATTTAATTCTCACAAAAACAACTATTCATCATAATTTTATACTCAGGTGTAGTTGCCTCCATTCCTATATCACAAGATGCTGAATATATCAAAGAATTATGGACACAAGAGAATGCCCAAAAAGCAGGCTACAAAAATGGGAAATGGTATGCAATTCAGCCTCCTGAATTGCAAAAAGGTATCATATCAACCTGCGATTTTGGGCCAGGTTTAAAACTTCCATGCACGTCTGAGGGATACACTCAATCAGAAATAGATCAAAAGCTCACTGAAAAACTCGAAGAGATTGAAACAAAGTTGAGAAGACAATGCAAAAGCCGAGGGAAAGATTATGATAGCCTTGGTCGATACCAGAAATGGTTACTTGTAGATTTCACGTATAATCTTGGTGATGTATTTTCCAAGTTTCCGAAATTTGCGAAAGCTGTGCTTGATCGAGATCTCGCAACTATGAAAGCAGAGTATGAGAGGAGTTATACTGATCCTTCTGGACAAAAAAAGCTTCAAGCAGAGAGGAATAAATGGACTGAAAATGTGATCCAAAAAATTGAAAATGGAGAATAGAAATAAATTGATTTGGATGTTGCTTTCTTTTGTGTTTTGGTTGAGGAAATTGCTAATGTATTATGATTATATTCATTGTGTGAATTACTTTGAAATGTATGTTGTTGTCTTCTCATGAATAAAAGTAATATAAAACGAAAAAGAGAGGGATTATCCACATTGAGGTACTTAAAAATTTCATATCATGGAATCCCAAGCTCTGCTTCTTGATAAAAAGCAACAATCACACCTTTCTCACATCAGCACTCTCATTGATTTAAATAAACTCTATTGCCAATTTTACTGTTCTGGTAGAGGCTAACTAATTCATTTTTTCATGATTTTCTGACTTTTCTTGGGATATTCCATAAAAGGCAGAGATAAATCTCAATTTAACTCTGAAAATACCAGGGATTCTGTTTAATAGTAGTGGAAATTAACTCTGTCGGTTTTCATTAGCCTATCATATCTTCCCTCTCATAGATGGTTCTCATTCTTGAGCTTCAAGTTATATTCTCTTTGGTTTAGCGATTCGCTAAAAGTCCAGCAGAATAATTTCTTAACGTAAAACAAGATTTTATTCGGAAAAAAGAATAGAATTTAACGAAACGTAAACATTTGTATTAAAGCTACTGTAAAATTTGGATAGAAGCGTCAGCAACATTGGAACACGCATAATTCTCATCGCAACGTGATGCGGCTTGCTAATAATAAATCACCTGAGTCAGATTAATATTGAATATGCTCCACAAAAAGCCTATTAACCTAGATAAATAGCCAGATCCGCTGTTGTTCTGAATGCCGTCGCAAACTCCTTGATACCATACCGAAGGGATGACTTACTGTCTTGGTACTTCGATCAACTCTGAGAAATTTGTGTTTATTTTAGCGATTGCGTTTGGGTTCGAGAATGATTAATTAAAACGAGCTGTCGATTTCTCTTTCAATTTTGAATTCTGAGCAATTAATCATTGAAATAAATTCAAAAACTTCATCTCGTACTCACACACAGACCATGGCTCAACCACAATCACAAGCAGCCGCAGCAGGAGGTGGCTCCCAAGAGGTTACAGCAACAATGAAATGGGTATATATAATTTTGGCGTTTACATCCTGTGTTCTTTTGATTGTCATCGCGATTTCCAACTTCGTCAGTTTGCCAACTGATCCTAGAGAATGGTTCGTTAACATCTACTACCTGTAACTTTTCCACCCCAGCGCCTAATCTCATTGGCTTTCTGATAGCATTTTCACAATTATCATGATACTAGCAGAATGCAAAAACAAGTGGATAAGGAGAAAAATAGGATTGCTTGAACCAATCATCGGAAGAGGGCTCTTTTTGATATTGTAAGCTACACTTCAGATTTCCTTTGCCTAACGCTTCTTGAATCAGCCTTGGAACCATCGCTTTGGACGGCAGACTGTAAAATTATTCAATTCTTGAAATTTTTTCTCATGATTCGATCACAGCTTGCAGCTCATCCTTTCAATTGCGATCATTTGCATTGGAGCCTTATACACATTTTTTGGAATCAAAGAGAAATGCAAAAAAGTAATTAATTGTGATTTCATGCCTTTTCCTAATGCATTATTGCCTTTAGAATTAGCTGGAAGTCTTGTCTTATCTGCTCGGCGTTATGAGCATCAAGCTGTTTTTTTGTTAGTTATTCTTTCCAGGAGTTGTTTGCACATCAGTTGATGTATAAACTTATACTGGCTTGCAGACAGCAATTATTTCTGATAGAGTTCAAGTGAAAATTTGCACCAAATTCTTCGCAAAAAGTTGTCTTTGTCTCACAAATGTCTTGAGATACAGCGTTGAGAATTAGCAACTAATGCTCTCTTTTCGAATTCTTTCTCAAGCATCTTGTTCACACACAAAGAGCAGTTAATAAATGAGGAGGATCATCTCTCTTGTTCTTCCTAATCAAGCAATAGAATAGTCCTTATATTATTTTTCCATTTAAAAAACTCAAAAAAACTCTTGTCATATATTTATAAAAAACCTTAATTAACAGCGCGTGACCCGTCTCTCAATTTTATCAATAAAAGATAAGCACTTAGCAACGAACTGAACGATAAATGAAATTAGGAGGAAAAGTCACAACGGTCTCACAACCAGAACTAAATCTCCGAAACATGCGACAGGTAGACTCACCAAACCTTGCTCGCGTTCGAAACGACGCGAGGTTCGTCACAACCAAGCCTTCGCCGGTGCAATCAAGCTTCCAACATGAAATGCCATCCTCGAATACTTCAGATGTCGTGTCAAAGAGCTTCAGCATTAACCAAACAAAGAGCTTGAATGGCCAACCATCATTTTCTAAAGAATTGCAGAGATCACCAACGACTCCTTCAAATTTTGAGGACCAAGCCAATACGAACAAGCAGCCTAAAAACTTGCGCTATTCCACTTCGAAGACGTTGCAAGTATCCACCGATATAGAAACAAACGCAGTCAAGCCACACAATCTGAAAGATCTGTCTCTTAAAAGCACCACTAGCACCCAGGCTACTAATGATGTGTTGGAAAATACGCAGAAATCGGGCCTTTACTTAGGCTCAGGGGATGTTCTCACGATGAAACATGGTGCTAGTACTTTTGCCAACAAAATAGAAATGCCAACGACTAATGCCAATGGTGGAGGACGGCTAGTCATGTCGATGAATCTCGAGCAAAAAAGTCCTCCGCCTGATGAAATGGCGCTTGTGGCATCAACAAAGTATCAAACAGAAGTGCAGAATGGATTCACACCCTCTGGGTCTCGATACAAGTTTTTAAGCAACCATAAAACAGCAAATCTGCCTTATTTTGATCCGACCAAATGCTCTTCGAAAAAAAATGGCATAATTAAAGCATACGCAGCGAACACCAACCAAGGGTTGGTCAGAAATTACAATGAAGATCGTGTAGCGATCATTTTAAATATAATGAGACCACCTCACTACGATGCGAAAGACGAATGGCCGGTATGTTCATATTTTGGGATTTATGATGGGCATGGCGGGACGGCTTGTGCAGATTTTCTGAGGGATAATCTCCATCAATTTGTAAGAATGCGGTTTGTTTATGGGAATACTAATTTTATTTAAATTAAGGTCATTCGAGATAGAAATTTCCCTACTAATCCAGAGCAAGCGCTGAGGAACGGATTCGCGAATGCAGAAAAGCAGTTCATGGAGCTAGCACAGCAAGGACCATATGAAGTGGAAAAATCAGGTTCTTGTGCAGTGGTAGTTCTGATAGTCGGTAAATCATAAAGGTTGAGGCGGACTGCTTGAAATTAATTGGATAGATGATGTTTGCTATGTGGCTAACCTGGGAGACAGTCGAGCGGTATTGAGTGCGGAGAAAGGAAAGAAAATAATTCCTCTTTCGGATGATCATAAACCTTGCGAAGAGTTTGAGAAGTCGCGTATTCTAGCGGCTGGAGGGAAAATTTACCAGTAAGAGACGAGTGAAATCAAGCATGTATAATTTACTCATTGTAAATCATAGGAGTCAAATCCCGCAACCGCAGAAACAGGGGTCAACTGTTCAAAAGGTACTACTAGGTCCTGTTCGAGTTCTTCCGGGCAGACTAAGCGTAACACAATTCAATCCGCTCTATTACAAGCGTCATATCGCTTTAGGTTTCAAGAACTTTTGGAGACATCGAAGCAAAGCTCCCAAAATTAGGAGGCAACCCTAATGTCATAATCGCAACTCCAGATATCAGATCTTTCAAGGTTACCAAAGAACATGACTTCATACTCCTCGGATGTAATTACACCGTCTTATTCCAACCGTTCTAATACAATATTAAGGCGATGGTATTTTCGACAGGCTGGACAATGATGACGTCGTAGGGATTATTTGGGAAGCAGCTCAGCAGAGAAAGGCTGCTGATACTCATAAGCAAAGTGCTGTTTGTGTAGAAACACTTATGAAAGAAACTCTAGTGAGGAAATCGCTAGATAACATCACCGTCGTAATGGTCGCCCTTTCGGGCTTTAAACGTACGCTTTTCCCTAAAAACAAAAGAGCAAACCCGCTTCACACAAACATTACAAACGTTACTGCAAGAGACTGGAAAATGACACAAAGCAGCCCGGCTAAAGCAACAAGCATGAAGAACGGACTCATAGGAGGTTCCTCGAATAACAAACCGAAGAGTACTCTCACGATTAACCCCCAATACAACAGCACTCCTAATTCTTCGCTGCCAAATGATGGTAAATTAGAGAATGTGCCTGATGAGCCTCAAATTCGCATGGGTTATTTACAAAAGAGCCCACATAATCTCACAAAATCAAAAGACCTTAACAAATTTCAATTTGATTTTGATGCCTTTAAAATTGAACCGAGAGCAATCCTCAGCGGGTCTATTACTTCAAAAGACCCAAGGAAGATCGTAAGTGCATTTTCAAAACCAAGAGAACGAATTCCTGATAGCAATAAGCTTAATCTTGGGATGAATATGTCTCAGAATGACGTAAAATTTAATCGGCTAAATAAATGAATTTGAAGCTAATTGAAACTTTGGAGTGTTCCATTTACAGCCATATTGACTGCTTGAAAGGTCTCAAAATTTGAAGGTGACTTGTATTATATTTGAATTCTCAAAGCAATAGGCTTAATTTCATAAGTTCTTTTCACACTCTTCTTGAAATTTTTTATGTAAACTTGTGTTCATCCTTTTTGAGTTCAAACTTCATTCCAATATTTCTCCCATAATGTTTCCATTTCACAATAACTACATTACAGCTAAAAAAGGCGAGATTTGGTTGATTAGATCTAGGTAAATTTTCATGTAAAATAGTCAGATATGAGCATGTAGGCGCCAAATCCTTGTTTTCTCCTCTTTTAGATTTTTTGGATATCTCTTCAAATATCCACGCAAATTTCTCGCGATTTGTAAGATTACTTCTCAAGAAGGTAGTGAAGGAGTGAAAGTGGGTGCTGAGAGAAGGATGTGTTTGCTGAACTCAGGAATAAAGGAAAACATGTTGATGTTCTCGAAAATAAATAAATTGTTAGTACTGAAGATCATAGAAATTGAATTTCTTGGGAACGCTTTCGAGTCCTTTGATTGGTGATAAGATCAGATGGGTGGTAAGATAAGATGGATGCTAATTAAACAAAAACACGAAAATTTGTTGAGAACTTTATTGTGAAAACATACCAATTATCCGATTTTGTTCGTGCTTCTTCTCTCTTAGTTCATCCTAGGTCTTGTTGAAAAATGCATATCGAAATACCCATTAACACAGTTACTATTGAAACAAAATTTTTGAATTCACTGAGATGGTAGCTTCTTCTGTTTATATATCTATAGACCTGGTGAGATCTCATAAGGTTTCCTAATTTGAATATAGTAAATTAAACACCAGATTGACATTTATTGCATTAAAACATAAGCAAAAATTAAAAAATACACTCACTCTATTGAAATATTTACATAAATAATAATGTGTGGAATCCAGTTTGTTGATAACGTTCGTTTTTTCTCCAGTCAGTGGTAGTTCAGATGATTTTGGATTTATTTATTTATAGTGTGATAATAAGCTTGCAGAACAATGTTAACCAGAACTTCATCCGATTCCGGCGAGACATTTCTTACCCGGCCGAACGGAATCTGGTTACTATAAAGGATATGGTATCATGCAGAGAATGTCCAAGTATTAAACAGAGTTTCAGACCAGTAATTGCTTCCTTCACGAGGGTGAGATAAGAGAATAATATCAGTGATG
>ENA-UOTZ01000714-UOTZ01000714.1-compost-metagenome-genome-assembly--contig:-NODE-714-length-27019-cov-33.394069_pt1 | contig 27019 bp, 24 predicted proteins | sample MGYA00238144_ERZ746983 | MGnify/ENA primary metagenome ERZ746983 (study PRJEB28759, sample SAMN06268863) | compost metagenome | isolation source: single cell | place: USA: California, Emeryville, Joint... | reverse complement strand
TCCTCAGAGCAATAAGCTACCTTCCCACACGCACAATGGTATTTCAGCGCTGAATATTTCATACAAGAATCGCATTTCTCAGTCATAGGGACATCAGGCCCTGAGTAGTTCCACCCTTTGAGTTCCTCTTTAATCTCCACGAACATTGTGTCGCTTTCAGCTATATTGACGTCTTCTAGTTTCTTATCCGAGAATTTTTCCATGTAGGTCCCTTGGAAAGGGATTTTGTATTCATATAACGTCGACTTCCCGCAGATTTCTTTGAAGTACTCAAAGGCTTGCTCAGGATTCTGCTGAGGATCCAGCTTCCATAATCTTACGTTTTCATCGTCAAATACAGGTTTGGAGAAGTCCGCTTTGTGAAAATGGCTTATATACTTGCCGGCACTATCCTTGGATAAAGTTTTCAATAGGTCCTTCTTCAGGTCTTTGAGTGGCGCTTGGCTGGGGTATTGGATTCTATGGCAAGTGAATTTCTTGATTTTGCCGAGGTCGATGTTTCTCAGCAACTGATTGGTGGTAAAAATCACATTAAACTAAGAGAATAAGCGATTAGATTCAATGAAAAGGAGGTGTTCATACGGATTTTAGACGAGCTTCGACTCTTTTTGTGCCGTTTGGAAGGACAATCACAGGCCTCTTGATTTCAGTGCCATTATATCTCAGTCTAAATTCTTCCCATATGGCCTCAGAAATGATGATATAGTCCCTTTCAGCCTGGATTTGATCCTTAAGAAAGACATTAGCGACGTTTTCTTGGCCAGAAAATTCGATCGCATCTGGCAAGTTCAGGATAATGTCTCTGTTCATCTCTCCAGGCACGATCTGACCGAAGTACTGGCGATCGGGTTCTTTTCCTTTTGATTGTTGGTCATATGAAACAAATTGTTTCCATTTGTTGAGCCATCTTGTTGATAGTAAGTAGAAGAACTCATCTTTTGAGCTAACGAATTCTTTGTCAAATTGGTCGAAGAGTTTTTTTATTTTTGTGTATTCATTCTTTAGCTCTCCGCTTTGAGATGCACTGAGAGGCTTTGGACGGAAATTAGGGTCAAAATCTTCGCTTTGAGTTCTATGGTGGGGCGATTGTTAGAAAAGTTTAGGAAAAGCTGTGATTACGAAGATGATGGTTGGGTGAGCAGCTTGGACATTACAACTTAATAGATCTTGCAGGTTTTCTTGATTTGTTTGATTTGTGATTTTATATTAAAGCTGTATTAGAAAAATTTGCACCGACTATAAGTCAGCAACAGATCAGAATTGTAATCTGACGGACACTTATCAAATTCTACCATAAGGCGTTTAGAGATAATCCCTAATCTACTTAATAAAGATCAAAGCGGGAGAAGTTCTGACCAGAAGAGAAGGAAAGTCTCCGTCATAGGCTATCGTGTCCATAAGATTATTTCAAAAAAGGCAATCAAAATGAAAAGTATGTGATGGCACAGATGAAGCATGCATGCTGTTGGAGACGGGATTCTGATTATGATTTTGAAATAATGAAAAGTCAGGGTGAGTAATGAGAGGCAAGAGAATAATGTGCAGACCGAAAGGAGCATAACGACCTATTGAAATGCTTTCGGTTAGAAAGATGAAGGAAATAAAATTATATCCCGTATCGTACTTTTATACGTGTTAGTGAGAGTTTATCCAGAACAATCAACTATCTTCAATGCAATTAGAGGATAGATTGGTCAATGAAAGCGATGTTATCTTACTGCTATGCTGAGAATACATCTCAACGGTTAGGAGTAAGGCAAAAATTAGCTACACTCACTTAACTCATGGAATTATAATCTCGAAAAAGAACGATCACGATTCGAAATCCAGCAGCATATTACAAGCTTTAAGTTTTTTGCGTATTATTAACAAAAGTAAAAAAGCAGATTTTTTGAATTTGTTGCCAAATATCAGTGCAATCTAAATATTCTAATAGTTAAAATAGGCTAAGATTTGATTGTCTAAATGGGTGATCTTACATTACAAAGACAAAATGCAAACGTTCCAGGCAAAGATGGAGGTGGCGGTCTATTTAACAATTTAGGAGGAGGCACTGGAGGAGGAACAGGTGGCGGTACTGGAGGTGGATTATTTAACAATTTAGGTGGAGGTGGTGGCGGAACCACCGGAGGAGGAGGAACTGGTGGCGGCCTTTTCAATAATTTGGGCGGCGGCACCGGTGGAGGAACAGGAGGCGGCACCGGAGGAGGTTTATTTAGCAACCAAAGTGGAGGAAGCACTGGTGGCGGCACCGGAGGTGGATTATTCAGCAATCTCGGCGGCGGTGGCGGAGGTTCTACCGGTGGCGGGCTTTTTAGTAATACTGGAGGCGGTGGAGGTACCGGCGGAGGACTCTTTTCAAACACCAGCGGTGGCGGTGGTACTGGAGGTGGCCTCTTTTCAAACACCGGCGGTGGCGGTGGTACTGGAGGCGGACTCTTTTCAAACACCGGCGGTGGCGGTGGTACTGGTGGCGGACTATTCTCAAGCATGGGAGGAGGAACAGCTGGAGGTGTTAAACCAGATGGGACGTTCTCCTTATTGAGCCAAGGTCCTTACATCGGTGGAGGACGACCAAACAAATACAGTCTCTCATTGAATAATAATCTCAAGGATCGAAAGGTCGAGCAGCTGCAAGACGCTCAAAGGAAACTTATCCATGAGCTTTCTACCTATATCAATGATCAAACAAAAAAATTCACACTTCTTAAGGACGTTAATGAGAAAATGAACAAGAACAAGGAAACCTTCACAAGAGACACCTTTAAAACGATTCAAAACGGAAAGGATCTCTTCTTTAAGATTAGACAAGCCACATTGCTACTCGACGATCTCAGAGATGATATCAACACCTATTATGAGCTCACGAGATCCTTTGAAAACTATTTGGAAATGATCAACCACCAGAAACTAGGAAAGATCGATATCCCTTCAGGCTTCTTGATTGATATTACTGACTTTTTCACCAAGAGAGTCGAAACGATGAGAGACAAGATCCTTGAGATCCAAGAAATCATTGAAGTGAGCTACCTCGAAGACGAATCAGATGAATATGAGAAAATTATTAATGTTATCGAGGAGTTGTATGACTTCTTCCTTGATGTGTCGAATAAGGCGATTCAATTGCATGAATTCAAACAGCAGGTCAAAGAGAAATTTATCAATTACTGCAAGTTCAGTGGCAACATTGGAGTTGAAAAATTATTCGAGCAAAGCCAGGGACAGGAACCAGTGATCCTCGCGCAATTGAATAAACTAGCTGAAAATACGTTGAAAAAGATTGACCTTGAGCAGCTTGAGCAAATCAAGAAAAAAGTAATTATTTCATTTAATTTTGACTAACACGAACAAATTTTTTTGCTATTTCGTAGGAGTTGGAGGCTCAAAAGCAAAGAGAAGAAGAAATCAAGAAATATCAAAGAGCAAGCTCGAAAGCTTAAAGGTTTCATCTCAGGAAATTGTCTTTTGTGTATTTCATAAGTCTGCATATTTTCAGAATTGCTTTTATATGTTAGCTGTTCTGTTTTAGACAATTAATGTGTGTGTATTAAGCCCAGAAAATTTATGAACCGTCATCATCGTAATCACACTTATAATGGTCTTTTCTTTGCCTGCTGTGAGTAGCTAGAGAGAGATTGAACTCTTGAATAGGACTTTGTTTGCTTTGAGCCTTGTTGCCCTTATGTATAGGATCTGGTAGAACTGTAGAACGCGTGAGCTATACATAATGACAAATAAGAGCATGAAATTCTTACAAACATAAAAAGACACTAGCTAAATAGTGAACACGATCATTTAGAAAATTCGACTTGAGAGTTATACTTAATCTAATCTAATCGCACTACTAAGAAATCACCCAACTCTAGTTTTCAATATCAATTGCCGTTTTCTGAATGTGGGCGTTCTTTCTAACCTTTCTAAGTTTTGGTTTGAAATGACTTGCAGGTCTGCCAGGTATCTTGTAAATTTTTTTCCTCTTCACCTTACCAACCTTCTTATCTTCTTCTTCCATCATATCCTCTTTGATTTCAGGCTTATCATCAAGACTTATCTTAAAATTATTGAAAAAATCCTTTTCTTCTTTCTAAACTCAGCCCGATTAGCAAAAATATGAGTGATCAATTGCTACCTTCTGCGTCTTTTCCTTTTTCTCTTTTTCTCTTTCCTGCTCTCTTTTCACTAGCAGTTCATGGTATTTCTTATGCTTGGTTTTATTGTTTTTACGGGCCTATAGGGTTGCATTAGCAAGAAGTTTACCAGTGTAGGATGATTACCATTTTAGATTCTGAGTTAATCCTATTTTATTTAGTTTAGTTAGTCTGAAGTCAAATCAAAGATAAATTAGACAACAGAATGATCATTCCAGTCAGGTGCTTCACTTGCGGCAAGGTACTTACTTTCTCTGAAAGAAGAGTATTAAAAGAGGCATTATTCTTAATAGGTCACTGCAGACAAGTGGGAAGAATATTTGAAGCTTTTGAAGGAAGGGAAGCCAGCAAGGTAATCAGTCATCGCCTTGAAAATATACGCTGAATTTAATCAATAGCGAGGCTATGGATAAACTCGGGCTCAAGAGATTTTGCTGCAGAAGAATGTTGCTGACCCATTGCGATTTGATCGAAAAATTATTGAACTACAACAGTAATTAGCCTAACACTCCCATTCTGATCTAATCTTTCCTTGATAGTTTACAAAAAGACAGCATGATGAGCTTGGCAACCTATAACATTTATATTTGTGCAAATTACGCGGCTGCGTGATAGAAAATATTACTTTTTTTCATTTTTCATTGTATCTATCAGTTCTTCTGGCCCTCTGTCCTGAGGCCAGTTGTATTTTGTCATCATTGATTCTTATTGAAAAATCCAGCCGAAAGTAATGCTAAAGCAAATTTCATACATTGCGATATGTTAGTCCAAATTCGGTTCTTTTTCTCATCATTTCGTACAATTTTATAATGCAAGATTGTTTAGATGTAGAAGAAATTCACAAAATTATTCATATAATAAATACTAAAAGAGAAGATTCTGATAGATTTTCTAGTCTGAGATCGACAAGATCTTGCACCTAGTTCGCCATCATGAGAAAAAGCAAAAAAAAATGTTGTTTTACCCGAGGTATCCTTTAGCCTGCGGTACAATCGCTAGGTCTAAGATTTGGTGGTTTTCTTGGTTGTAATTCACGAGTTTAATGGCATCCTTGTCAATTGACTGCGTGGTGTTATATTTTCTTAACACCCGCACTCTAACTTCCTTTCCAGCAGATTCCTTCAAGAGCTTCGAAAGCGAATTGAGCCCTTCTTTATTATCGGCTGATACATCCGCGATTTCGACGAGCATATCATTGACTTTTAAACCTGTTCAATCAGCAGTTTACAAACTCCGAGATTCAAGGCGAATAAACTACCTGCTTTCTGGGCTGGAGAGTCTTCTGCTATCTGAGCAATATAAGCAAAAGGAACGCTTGTTTTCTTATTGCTCGCCTTCCTGGTGAGCCTTGAATTCAAGTCTTTGATGAGGGTGTTCACAATGCCAAGAGATTTCTTAAATCCGCTTGGCTTTGCGTTCTCATCTTGCACCGCAGTTGTGGTTGTTGTGGCATTATTGACTACCTGTGTGCTAGTAACAGCAGCATTGCCCGTTTTAGGAGGCTTAGAGAAGGAGAACATGTCCCTCCATCCAGAGTTATTTAATTTGGCTAGCTCTTCGATGGACATTCGACTGCTTGTTTCTTTTTTCTTGTGAGACTTCGAATTTTCTGTTTCCTGTTTATCTTTTGGTTTCGTCGATGAGCAATTCGTGTTGTTTTCATCGATTTTATTGAATTGGCTAGTGATGTCCTGAAGCGTTGAATTGTTTTCTGAAGGAGTGGTTATGGAGACGCTCTGGGAGATTGCAGGCTTAGTTGTTTGAGTCTGAGTAGCTTTTGGGCTGTTCTCTTCAACACGAGCGAGTGAAAGGCTTTGCGTTGTAGGCAGCGCTGAGTTTTTGAGAGTTGTTGAAAGATCGGCAGCTGATTCTTTCATTATTGCTAAGTAAAGTGCGTAAAGAAATACTCTTACTTCTGAAGGCGAAAACTTCACTTTCGCTTTCTCGTAGCTTTTGCCTTAATCTTTCGATTTGTTCTTCGCTCTGAGCGCGATTTTCGTCAAGTTCGAGTTGAACTATTGTGAGTTTTTCCAACGTCTTATCGATTTTCGATTCGAGATCAGATATAATAAGATCGGACTCTCTAATTAGCGCATCATGTTATTGAAGACAAAGCAATTAAAATTCGTGCCTGCATTGATGATTCAACTGTTCAGTCTCGATTTCAAGTTGAATGATATGACGACTCTTTGCTTTGATCTCTTCTTTGAGTCGCTTATTCTCAGTTTCGAGCTTTTCTAAGCTAGCTTCCAGTTGTTTTGAGCTATTTGAGGTCTTTTCACCCCTCTCTTTCATAGCTAACAACTCCTTTCTGAGTTTTTCATTTTCTTTTTTGAGTTCGGCATTATCTTTCTCAAGTTGTTTATTATCTGCTTCCAGTTCAGCTTCTAATTCGTTTGCAAGTTCTTTTGGAAAAATAAGACAACGCGTTTTGGTTTCATACGAAGATACCTTTATGCTCATTAAATTCAGCCTTGAGTTGGTCGAATTCTTGGCATTTACTCTCGAAGAGAGTTTTATAGTCGACCGTGGACATCGAATTCAAAATTTTAGCTGTTAAATTTCAATTATTTTTAACTTATTCAATCCACTTCCAAATTTTGCAGATAATTCAAGAAGTGATTCAACAGATAAATCCTCAAAATTTTTTGTTCCTTTGCACAATGTTCAATAATGCGGAGAATATCGGCTTTCCATAGAGCTAGAGGCAGAGTTCTTTTCGATTAAAATATAAAATGCCGTAATAACGCAATTCAGAAAATATATTCTTATTGGATTTTGGACCTCTCAATATTGTCCTTCTGAAAACAATTTTTTCTGCAAAAACTACGTGTTTATTAATGATACTTAGGTTTCCTCCGTACGCGGCCCAAGTGTCCGCAATACAGATAGATTTCTTAGAAAACAACGAACGATCTTATCTGTATCATTGGCAAACTTCATGCGCTTGTCAGCTCACTTCATTTTATTACTTCTCGCCACCTGCACAGAATCACCATTAGATGACGAAGACTACTATAAAATCATCGGAGTCCCCAAAAATTTCTTTGAGAGTTTGAGAAATCCACTAATGAGCAATCCCTGAGCTCGTGAACAGCACGTCTAAGTCCAGAAAAGGGGATTTCGTAGATTCAAGTACAAAAGATCGATTTTTTCCGAAGTAATAGTACAAATAACCTTCTTCAAACACGAAGGGAATAAAAATAAATCCAGACAAAATTTTAATACTTAAACACACGGCATCTCCATCCAGAGTATAACACCAATTAAAAAAGCTTTATAAATTTTCATTTGTAGTTTCAAAGTCCACACATCTCTTGTTTCATTGAACAAGTGTATTTATTTTAACTTTCTCCATTTTTCGCCTGAGATTCTATTTACCGGACGCTGATAAGTAAAACCAATAATGATTTCATTACCTCTTGCCACTTTAGACAGCCTTTTGGATCGTAATTTTGCAGTTTATGCAAGTCAATCTTCAAATGCTAAGCAATAACCCGTGTTACTTTCAAAATTCAAATGCTATTGTTTTACATCTCCTTTGCCACGATTCTGCATCAGTTGAAACGTATCTGTAAAAACATATGGGTATTTCGCCGAAGGTATAAACTTCCCAAGAGGTTCCGTAGCTTGTCTAAACCAATTTCCACTTATTGCTAGAAATGATATCATACTTGAAATTATTGAGGAGTTTTTGGTCTTGAGCAACAGTATTCGATTGCGGGATTCTGTAATTCACTTCTAGTAGTTTGTCTTTCTTTGTGATAATAAATCGTTGAATCATAGGAGATTGTATTTGAATTTCATTTAGTGCAATTGTAGTGTTTAGTCGAGGCGTCATCTATGATATTGAGTTATATATACGACACGAGCAGCTCGAAAGAAATACCCGAGTTGAAAGCGATTCTGCAGGTATGCTCGAGCTTGCTATCGACGCGTGACGCTTGGCTGTAGGATCTACTGTTGCAAATGAAGTATTCTTCTTAGTGGGAGTGGGCATAACGGGTTTCATTGAAAAATTAAGCGTGTTTTTCTGCTGTTTGCTGGAATTTAGTTTGCTTGTGCCTGGCCTTATCTCATCGAACTTTTTTGTGAAATTCAGTAGTTTGTTGAGTTCGGCATTGACGTGATTTTTCTGAAATGTGCTGGGTTTCTTCTCAGATTCACCTATTTTCTTTTTGGCAGCCATTGTAAGTGCTAGTGGGTTGATAGGCGGTCCTTTTTCGATTTTTGATGGTGAATGGAGCGTTTTGATGGGTTGAGGAGGGTTCTTGGTTGCTTTGTATCCTGAGCGCAGCTTGAATAAACTACTTTCTACAATAGAAGATTCCTCTCGAGTTATTGGTTCCATGTTGACAAAAAATTAGGGCGTTTATTATGAAATATAAAATAAAGGTCTATTGCGAATCAGCTCGCAGAATATTGATTAATTTCAGAATAACTTGTTACAGACTATATTATTTAAACTCATCAATCAAGAAATTTAGGGGTGACTTACAGGATTAAACCAGCCTTGTCTTTAGAAAAGACTCACAATTTCAGTTTGCCGTTTGTAGCAATTAAATCTGTAAGAGAAAATTAGCTCTTTTGTCGTTTGGATCGTTTTGAAGTCTGCTTGAATAATGGTCTTTCATTATCTCCTGCAAATAATTAGAAAGAGTTTATTTCATTGCAAGGTATCTTCTTAAGCAATGTAAAGCTAATGAACTGTATATTTGAACACTAAAGAGCATGAAAACAGATAAAAAATCCAAGATAACAACCAACTTTGAACAACATGCATCATTAGCTGCATTTTCTATTTCGTCAGCAGGTTTTACAGTTAAGATACACGCAGCGGCCAAAAATATTAATCAACCTTCTATTTATTTTTCTACAATTAGCAGATGCATTATCTTATTATATATTACCTTTATGGTTGTCTTTTTCTCAGCAAGACCCCATTTGAAAATTTAGAAGACCTGTTTATTATTCGAAATCACCCCATCGCTCTAACTATCAATAAAACGCTCATTCAAACCAACTCAGTGACGAAGGTATAAAATAACAACTCTTAAATAAAAATAACTTCACACACACTGAACGCAATAAAAAATAACTTAGCAATAAGCTAGGCTTAACATTTATTCCAATCTTTGCAAGCAATCACAACCCATGGAAGTTATCAAACACCTCTTGGAAAAGCAAGTTGAAGAGGCTTCGAAGCGTAGTACTCCCAAGCATGGCACTTCTGGGCATGGAACACCTAAACCAAGAACTCCCTCACAGAATTCTCGTTCGATCGGATTGCCCAGAGTTTCAATTCCCTCAAACCGCGCAAGCGCAGAGCTTCCCAACAGGTCCGAAACGCATGCAAGGAAATTCGAGACTCAAACGCCGGGAAGATTCAGACCAAAAAATAACAGCAATGTTTAATATTTTCTTTGCTTCAAAATAGTTACAATCTCTCTCATTGAGAATAGGAAGCTTCCTCTGCTACTCTCCGAAGGAATGTATTGCAAAGGGCAGCATTTAACTTCGAAGAAGCGGCGATACTTCACCTAACACCGAACCCTTCAGAAAGAAATAGTTTGCAGAAACCTCTGTTTCCATTAAGAAACTCCAAAGAGTCTAAAACAGAAGAAAACCTCCCTCAAGTGGATCAGACTTCTGTTCATAATGCCGGTAGCTGCGTGATGTTGTTAATATTTTGATATTTATCGGTCTTTTTGATTAGATGAGAGCCAATTCGAGCAAGATCAGCCACCTCCCAAGCCCCAAGTTAAAATCATTACGAAAAGAGCATATCTCGAACCCATCAAGCCTCTGCCAATGCCAATTTCCTCGATAAAGAAAAACCCTTCATTTACCAGCAAGCCAGAAACAACCCATTTATATGGAACGATCCTGGGAGCTCTCGATAAAATAAAAAACGACTGGAGGAAGCCTCATCGCCGCTCTACTACAACACTAGCTCAATTCAGCCGAACAAACAGTACAATATGTGGTTACAATTTCAGCTCATAGGTTGAAAGGCAATAGATTAGCGTCTTCAGTGACTGATTTAGATAGCGATGCAAGAGTAAGCAAGCACGACGAGCATGAACAGAGACAAGGGAAACCGCGAAGTCACTCGGAACTTGATCAGAAAGGGAGCCAGAGCCAGTCAATGACACAATTGAAAACCAATCCGGAGACTTTTATCACCTCAACCATGGAGTCCAAGCATCATCTTGGTGATACTACTATCCCAAGCATGACCAGAAGTCAGCAAAGACGCATTTTCCATGTGTTGTAATATTCTATTAAATTACCTAGGGAGCGTTACGATGCCGGTCGGAGAGCAGGACGATCAACCTATCATTTCAATGATTGATCAAGAATCCTCTGTCAGACTATCTGCCACGAAAGCTGTCACGTTCATTCAGTCGAAATTGAATGAATCTGACAGTCGGGACACAGTGCGGATCCGAGAAGTCCAAAATGGTATATTCACCAGTTCAATTGTCTTTTATTAATTTGTACCGTCTCTCTGAAGACGATGAACCTGTTGAAATAAAGAAAGTTATCAACCGGATAGGAAGGGATTTCAGTGTGAAGCGTACCAGGAAAGTTCATTTATTCGAGGGGATTCCGTATATTCAATACGGCAGTTTGATTCGAAAAGGTACATCAGCCAATCTAACACCGCTAATCTTGCACTAGACGCGGCAATGCAAACGATTATTGTAAGAGATCTGTTGAAAGTGCTTGGTGATAAATGCAGCAGTCTAAAAACAAAATTTTTAGACTATTATCGAGTCTTTCGAGTAATTGTTATGAGGCTTACAGTTTTGAACTTTTGAAACGATTAAATAGGCTATCCGATGCGTAAGAGACGCTCAGAAGGAGAGCTTAAATCAAAAACTCGAAGAGACAATTGGATTGCTTTCGGAAATTTCTACTATCCTTTTGCAAGGTATAGGATATCTCGAAATACCAATAAAAACATGTTTTTTTTAGAGTTTAGTGCAGATCCAAAGAAGATTGGCGTTAGAGAGAATCCTATTTCCAAAGAAAAGACGAAGAGTAAAACGTTCGAGAGTCAAGAGAGTCGATTTCAGGACAATATGGAGTTGTTTAACGAGACTTTGGAGTATTTCAGAGACTGTTTCGATTGCTATGCAGTGATGTGCAGGCAGAAGAGCAGAGCTGCTTTAGATGACGAAAAATGCATCTTGGCGATGCAATTGATACATCGTGGAAGATTTAACGTAGGTGATATCCTCGAAGAGATAAGGATGTACGATAAGAACTATGAAGATGAGGTACAGTGTTGCAAATATGATGAGCAATTAAATGCTATTAGAAAAAATGGGCTGAAGGAAATCATTCTTCCTCATCTTGTCTGCCACAGATCAGAGCGAATGAGCAAGAGCAACATATAGCAACAGAGCCAGATAGGCATCTCCTCACTGAAAAAGACTTTAATAGCCACAGTAAACGTTTTTTCGGATTATTGGTTGCTGTAACCAGCATAGGTAGCGTGAAAAACCGAGCGAATGTGTTGAAGGATTTGCTCAGAAAGAAATTCAACTTCACTGGGAAAAATATCACTCGAGAGTCAAAAGTCCAACTCAACACAGCGTAACAAACCTCTCCATTAAGCTGTGTTTTACCGGCTGATTTAACCTAGTTCTGAAGAAAAGAAGCTGGCGTTATTAAAGGAGCAGATGGACCCTTCGAAGGTCAAACCTATCGCTGATAACAGGAAACTGATTCAGCTTCAATCGCTTACAGACCCACTTAAAGACACTGAGGTAAATGAGATATTACACTCAATATTCAAGAAGAATAACATTGCTATTTAACAAAATGATAGATTCGAAATGCGTTGGTCCAAGCAAAACGGATGCTGACTAATATCCCTCTATCAGATGAGTTTGTTGAAATGATCAACAACTACGAGCCTGAAGAGTCCCCACAGGCAGAAAAAATGCGAAAAACTATGAAATTATCCAAATATCTTCGGGGATTGCTCCAAGATCCGAAAATTCGAGTCAAAACGCTTGCGATCTCTGATCCAGAGTCGGAATACATCATAAATAAATTAGACGAAGATACCAACAATGCACCCGAAGTAACATAATAAATAATCTCTTTGGCTTAACTCAGCACTTCACTCTTAGATCCTGAAGGCACTCGTCAAGAACAAACCTCACGCCGTCTGTGTTATACCACGAGAAACACTTCACAGTTTTTCGGTAAGAGATAGCCGAAAGAGACTAAGAGAGACTCCACGGAGAATACGCCCTTTCAATCAATCAATGTCTTAGACAATTAATAAATTTAAGAAATCTTTTTTCTCTCGCAGTTGTTCATGTTAACTGGTTCCTTGTTATGTTTTAGTTTCAGTTTTGTGTGTAATAATGATTATTATGCAACTAACTCATCAGGCATCGTAATTATGATAAGATCACATATTAAGATTCGTTAAAGCGGTTTATTGATTTATACAATCAAATCCAACATAAATTTCTTGTTGATGAGCTACTCGTATATAATCACAGGCAGTATTGAGCTCCAAACATTCGAGTACAAATGAATATGAATGGGTAATAACGATCAATGCGTTTATACAGCAAAGAACAGAAATTACTGATGTTTTTTCTTCGACTTTGATCTTGAACGAGACTTTTTCTTTTTCTTTTTCCCATCTTTGTCTTTCTCTTTATCTTTCTTAGATTTTCTGGACTTCCTCTCATCTTCATCATCAGAACCATCTAGATTATTTATCCAATGTTAAATGAGGGGTCCAAAGAAACGAGATGTATACCTTTTGACTTATCCCGTTTGCTCTTTTTGGACTCTTTCTCAGCATCTTCAGGCTTCATTGTTGCTCCTGTAGTCGCGCCTGTGGTTGAAGGCATGGGACCTGTAGGTTGTCCTCCTGGCATAGGCTGTCCAGGACCACCAACAGGATATCTCGGATGCATAGCACCTGGTCCGTAGGGGTAAGGTCCAGGGTGCATTCCCATTCCATATGGATTGTAGGATGGATAGGGCGGATAGTGATGTGGACCTGGTGGCTGGTAGGGGTTGGAATATGGCATTGGAGGATGTGAATAGCCAGGGTGAGGCATCATTCCAGGGTGATGAGGAGTGGGGTAACCAGGCTGGTAAGGCTGATACGTACTGGGCATATACCCAGGATAAGGGTGATGAGGTCCGGGTCCTCTGACATTTGGAGGTGCTGGCTTGAAACCAACAGGCTTGGACGGTACGGGTCCTAGATGGCCCTCTGTCGAAGCGTCTTTGTTAAGAGTTGGTAGCTCAGGGACCTTGCGTTCCTCTTTCGGAGACGTAACCGTTGGCTGAGTCGTCTGACTCATCTCAGTTCGTATCGAAGGAGGAGGATGGATCGTAACAGGCTTACTTTCAACCACCGAGCCGTTTGCCAAATTTGGTGCTCCCATCGCTTCTGTTTTAGAGGCATCCTTTTGAATATGCATCATGATATCTGATGGAGCTCCACCATGGGTTGTTTTACTAAAGAGAGCATTAAATAAAAGCCAATATAGCCTATAATTACTTATCAGCAGCTCCTTCCTGCTCCATGGTATTCCCTGTATTAGCATTAGCGCCTCCAGTTGTTGTCTCCGGCTCGCTGCAAGAAAAAAAATCAAACGATTGAAGAGGATGAGAATCTTACTCGTACACAGGATCGAGGTCGATATCATATAAATCGATAATTTGATTGTCCTTTTTCGTTTCAACCTCCATGGTATCCTTCTTCTGCTCTTCAACCTGGACAGAGCTTGACTTTTGCTGGGGAGTGTCTGGGTGTTTATCACTAGCAGGGCTTTCGACCAGACTCGACTGACCCATGGTCGTAGGATAGTTTGGAGTATTGATCAAAGCAGTCGTCTGGCTAATGCTTCCCACGGAAAGCTCATAGACTTTGAACAGCATGCAGATTTCTCTTCCAATATCTCCAGGAATTTCCTGTGTATCGCGGCTTTTTCGGATAGGCTCGTTGTTATTGAGGCTGTTTCTGTAGTTAGGCATCGTCTGGAAAGGCAAATCGCTTTTCCTGAGCCATCGCACTTTAAAGCATCCTCCTAACCGGATGCCCTCTAACAAATGTGTCAGTTCACCATGAAATGAAAATCCTATTACCTAGATTTTTCCAGAATTGTGCAAGTTTATTGGTAACAGGAGACTCCATCCTACAGAACCCTTGGTACATCGAGCTCTTGTTGACTGAGAAGATGAGGATAACGTTCTTGCATGATTTGTACACCGAATTGAGTTTTTCCTATTATTGAAAAGAAATTATTAACATCAGCGACTTATCTAATCGAGAAAGAAATTACCTCGTTTGCTTTCGTAGTCGCCCACTCAGAATGTTGGAAAGACAATTTGAGATTATCGAAATTAGCGCTCTTGATGATGAAATAGCGCGCTTCTTGGAGGAAAGGCTCGATATCTTTATTACAATTTGGGTCCACAGTCGCACTAAATAAGATAGGTTAGAGCTGTCCCGCCAATTCAAAATAGTGAGAGAGATGATAATAGCAACTATGCCCTGACTCTGTTAAGAGAGAGAGCAAGAAAAACTTGGACATGCTGATTACGTTGATGGATTCATATTTGTCTGAGAGGTCATGTTGTCAATATTGCCACTTTGGGTCATAAAACCCACTTGCGGCGTTTTTTCTAATTGTTGGAGTATTCGACGGTTGGGAACGGTTTTGGGTGAAGGAGTTTTGCAGAAGGGACATTTTCCATCATTCGCTTTGGTGCTCTCTTCGTAACCTAACCAATAAAGTGATGAATAAATACTTCTCATGGTCAATGATATCCATACATGTCTTGCAGCAGGATTCTTGACAGCAATTAGACAAGATGGGGGTATTTAGCATCTTCTTGCAAAGTTTACACATCAGGTCATTCTAGCAGATTCATTCGAATAATCAATTTCATTCACTATGAAATTTTGTAGAGTTACTTTGTCTTGTGCTCTATGTTCAAATCTGCGAGGCGGTGGCTGCGTTGTTGTTAGCGTCACAGGCACTCTTTCAAGAATAACTCGCTTATCTGTCGGAATTTTAGCATTCTCATCTTTGATTTCTGTAAAAGAGAAAAATAAGCCACCCGAGTTCCACTTGAGTTAAAATTCTACCTTCATTTGTTTGCTCATCATAAATAAGTAAATCGATCCTGTCTTTTTGCTTTGAAGTTCCTTTGGAAATTTAAAATTAATCAGCCGCCAATATAAAAAGACTTACCCTTTTCGTGAATTTTCTCCTTGATTTTGTTCTTCAAGTCTCTGACAGTGATTGATTCTCCGACGATGTTGATATGATTAAAGCTTTTTTCACTTTTATATCTAAACGAAATAATGCCATTCTTCATGAATTTTTGTGTTTTGGAGGGATGTTTTTAAAAATGCAGTTTATGTGAGAAGAAGTTTTGATGTGACTAGGAGTAAAGACTGTAGTGAGAGTTCTTATTTTGGATTGCAATACAAAAAACTTTTTCTGGGTAATCCTAAATAGAAAGAACACTGACGCTTGTTTCTTTCGAAATAAGCTCTTTTATTAGTAAATTCTCTCTTTTTGAGTTGAACTTCTTGGGTTTCTTGACTTCTTCTGTTGGCTGAGCTGTAGTTGCTTCTGTTTGAGTTTTCCTTGCAGAGAAATGGTGTTAATGATTGAGACTGAGAGATTGCTGGTACTTTTTGTGTTTTAGTTGGAATTATATATTTTTTTGAATGCTATTATCGAGATTCTTAATTAATCTAAGAAGGCGGCTGCGTTTACGAAGCCTATTAGAAATAATTTCGAAAAGCTGATTTGATACTTCGAAAACAAACGATGGCAAGAATGGTAGGTGTATTAATTGAAGGGAAAGAAGCTATGATTGTAAGATGATAGTTTGAGCATCAAGTAAATAGAGATTAGAGTTAATTCATTGAAAATAAGCTTTTAACTCTGCCTTTTGGCCTATCGAAAGAGATAATTTGATATCTCAGGGTTCCTTAGAGTGTAATTTAGAAACTAAGATGTCTGTCGCTCATGGGTAAATTATTTATACGTCAAGAATATGATTAAATACTTTCATTTTATTCTGAAATGTACAATTTTCGTTAGAGTAGAAAATAGTCGTTCTAGTGGGCTTCATCGATAAAGAAACTCGCTGGTGCATTGAGGAGGTTTATATGAAGATGCTCGTATGAATGAAGGTGGAAATGTGGGCTTGAAGATTTATCAATAATTAAAGCGGAAAATTCAATTTTTCGGGAGCTAATAAAATCGATTATGAGACATTTCTACTCTGCTAGTGAGAGCATATGGACAGGTTTAGCTGGGATATGCTAATTAGGTTGACAAACCCCGGCTACTCAGTCATAAGAGAAAGAAAAATCGAATTCATATCACAACATCGAAACTAATTAGAATCAAATATCATTAAATAATAGGGCATTTATGGACCGCCTACTTTGACTATTTGTGCGTCTCGTATCTACACTCAAAATCGAATCAAGTAATAAGAAATTGCAAACTCGAACGGTAGGTGCCTGAAGCGAGAGATAACTATGAGGCTTGGAATAAGATTTTTGGAACTTTTTTTTTTTTCATTTCAAATGAAACTTATACCAGCCATGATACAAGGAAAACTCTAGTTATAAGAAACCACACAACTAATTTGGAAAACACTCTCTCTCCTCTCTATAGATGAGAGTTTTTTAATGATTACACCTACAACTACTCACTAAAAATCCTGTAAACAATGCAACAAGACTCTAATAAAATGTGAAAGACACCCTCTCTCCAAAATCGGAGCAGCAACAAATTATTTCTCATTTACCTCTTTACTAATGCCTTCCATGAAAATTGTTCTTGTGGTTAACGCATTAATTTTTCTAATAAGAACCCTTCTATCTCAATTTTTATTTATTTAGTGGAATAATTCACAATTCTCATTTTTTGCGTTTTTTTCGCAAATCTCACAAAAAATTGAGCGTGATTCTACTGGTGATGAGAGCTGACGATCAGCCCAAAACCATGCAAACAGGTAATCCCTTGCTTCTTCACCTCAGCTCATGCTCGGTGGCTTATTAGAAAAGCAGCCCGTCAAGACCAGCGAGACTAAATCTCGGAATATCTCTCTAATTTCAGAATCGAGAGAAATCCTCTGGGATAAGTATTTTCAAACTTTTAACTTCTACTTTTCAAAGCCTGTCAATGAAATTCTCGCGGATGTCGCTGTTCCCCACGTGATAATGTTCAAAGACTACTTGTATTATGATGACGAGAGAGAATTTCTACGCAGATGCTACTCTACCTCAGATTTTTCAAATAGAATTGAAGGACTCGCTAATATGCAGCAGGACATTGGTTTTACTATGCGCCCGACCTTGATAGCGCAAAAGCAGAGCAACATCATCATGAGACGAAATTTACAGCTGCAAAAATTATACATTAACAAAATATCAGCCGAAGGGGACAATCAGCAGCCTCTTCTACGGCATGTCCCTCTGATACCGCGTTATCTAGAAGATGTTGTGTTTTCCTCAAATGCACTATCTGAGACTCTGAAGAGCAAGTCACTGACACCTAGCGCAACAGACAACAGAGTTGAAGAAAGCTTTCTGAGAGCACTGAAATGTGAAGAAGAGCAGATTTCGTTTCAGAAGCAAGAGAGTTTGATTAGAAATGTGCTTGATTCGCGATTGGATGAGGACGGCGATAACAGCAAAGCAGAGAATATTGACAGCGTGATAGAGAATTATAGTTTTAATAGTATTTTGAAGGAACAGATAGGTGTGGAGCCTATGTCTTTAGCTTCATCGTTTGAAAAGAGCCAAATTCATGCGCAAATAATACAAGGAGCCCCAAGTCTCAATTCTTCAGGGAAGCTGTCTGAAGAAAGTTTCATAGGACTTATTTCTCGTTTGAGAACTCTGAAAGAAACAAACCTGAATCCAGTATTAGCCAAAAGTGTAATGCCCATCGAAACGACTGGTAAACAGAAGAATCATGTGGTTAAGAAAATAGACAGGCTTTACGACCAATCAGCAGACCCTCGCGTGGCGTTACAACACTTTTCTAAATCAAATCTCTCAATCAAAAGCTCATCACGCGCTCAGAGCAACCCACTCTTATTGAAAATCAAGTCGGACGAGAAGAAGAAGACTAGAGTTCCTTCCTTGTTTGATATGGCAAGCGCGGAGCTAAAGAAGGATCTGAAGACGGAGTACCAAGTCTCAAGTCTGGCTGATAAAGTTCTGTCAGAAAAACCAAATCCTCCTTCTTTCCGCGTAAAGAACGTCCAATCTCCTAAAGCTTCCAATGGGAACGAAAAAGGATTAATAGCCAAACTCCCTTCATCGCCCAAACATCATCAGATCGACCTTACGTTAAATTCACCGAGAGATTTAGTAGTCGTAGTAGCAGGGTCTCCAGCTAGAGCCCTATCTCCTATAATGGAGAAAAAAAGCCTCACGATTTCGAGCTCCAAAACTCCTTCGAAAACAAAGGACGAGAAACAGCTGCAATTGTCTCGGCGTAGTCCGCTAACAACCCAAATATCTTTGAGTGTCTCATCTTTGCATAATCTCAAGGATAATTTTAGTGAGGTCAATTGTAATAAGCCTAAAGCGAGTATATTGGCAGCACAGACCGACCAAAGAGGACATGAAGGATTAGAAACATCAAGAAACTACAGCTACCATTCTGGAAATAAGCTCTCAGAAAATAAAACTCCGCCTAAATCAGTAAAGGAAGAAAGACTACGGAGACCCTATCTCAAAGAAAGCATCCCTTCAAACTTGAAAACCAGATTGTGTGGCGTTGAAACACAGCTTGAAGTTTCACAAGCTCGCGTGGCAAATAACATCTCTCCGCGGTACTCCTTGAAAACACCAACCCAACGGAAACAGCTTCCTCTACAACTCACAACCGAGCCTTCCCAGCATGACTCCCTCAAGCACAATCCGAAGACGCTTCCTAACAAACACACCACACATAAAGAACTGTGGCCGGAAACACCACTGTCTGATAAAAAATCTACGAAACCCACATATCGGTTTTTGAAAAGCAAAGGAACAAGTGTGTTGAGCAGTTTGAAAGCGCTAAGGACGATATCTGACCTTTCGGGCTCAAAAACTGACAAGCAGCTCACAAAAGATACTTCAGCTAAATTCCTCCACACGAAGGAAATGTTTCTTTCACGCAATGATTCCGCTAGAAAATCCACAAAGGCTGATTCAGAGAGGGAAACTAGTTCTTTTATTGAGCAAAGGCCAATTTTCCGGGTTCCAAACAAGGCCAGGGCCACTTTCATTGAAACCGAGGTCAAAGACTTCTTCGATAGAAGGAATTCTGACACAAAAGAGTTTCCTCCTCGAAAGACTTGCTCTCCAGGAAAACAGAATCAAAGGGTTTGTTCGGGGTCAAATTTGCAGGTTTTTCCTCGGACAAATGTCGAACTCAAAGGAAATTCACAGAAAATGGGCCACAAGCCAGGCTTAACCATCTCAACTCACGAAGATTACAGAGGACAAGCTCCTTCTACTTCCGAAAGAGCAGGAGGAATGCATTATATACTCGAAAAGAGCAAGTCGCCTCCCAGAAAAGACTTCGAAAAGTAAGACAATTCATCTCTTAGATATTTGCTAATATGATGTTATTAGGCCAATAAGAAGAGAGTTAAGTAAGTCGCCGAGCTATTACTTTCCAAATGCGAAGCCAAAGCTGATATTCAGTCCAAAGCCATCAAAAAGGCCCGACCAGGATTCATCAGCGAAAATAAAGGAGAAATTGGCTGAGAAAATCGTAGAAACAGAGGCTAAAGTGATTCACAATAGTGGCAAGAGTCTTGGCTCGCATCCTGAGGAAATTCATCTTATCTTGACAGAAATCGAGAAGACAAGACGAAAAGAGTTGCTGCGACAGTTAGCCAGAAGCAAGTAGTCGCTTATTCTCTGATCTACTCGACAAATTGTCAAAAGATAATGGTGCTTAATGTCAATAGAACGGTAGTTATCCGTTAGTTTAGTTCCTAATTATGAAATAACAAATTCCATCTCTTATTCGAGTCTGAATACTCATTTGGAGTATCCAGCTTTAGTTTCGAATAAGATCTCAATTATTCTTGGCAATTGAAAAGGAGAAATGTCCAAATCCTCCTCTCTTTTTTTTTATCCCAATATATCTCGTCGTCTCCTCACAAACGTTTAGAATTTTTTCAAAATTGAACCTGTTAATTTGAATGTTTTCTTTTCCCTACTCAGGCTTCCACACATAAACTGCCCAGCTATGCGTTTTGATGAGTAATTAAATTTCTGGCTTTAGCGATCACAATTATTACGCGATAATTTGCTGCTTTTTAAACCGAATAAGAAACACACAAAATAAAGGGATAACGCTACGGTAGTTACATTAGCACAAAGAACGATACATATAAAGCACCCTTTTTTTTTGTGAAACTAAATGGATTCAGTCGTACCGGATCGAGCGGAATATAGTCATTTCATCATTTAGGAGACTACTGTCTCTAGTCATCATCACTTTTCGCGCCAATGTCACTAGAAAAGCACATATCACTCTACTACCATCAGGAATAAATAGCTTACAATGAGCTGTCTTCACTTTCATCATCAGACTTTTGAGCTTCCTTTCGACCTGCCTTAGCATCCATTCTCTTCTCCTCCTGGAGGTCTCTATCATCTTCTTCAGCAAAATCGTCGAGGTTTTCGGCATCTTTGTTTTCTTCATCCTCAGAGTTTCTATGTGAGGACTGTTCTTCGTTCGGCATCTCTCTTCTGTCTTTCTCTAATTTCAGCCTGGTCATGAACGACTTGATCTTTTCATAATCCTTATCTTCTGCCTCCACATAGAAATCTTCTTTCTTGAGCTCATTTGAGAGCCTCTTATAAACAGGAGCCTAAAAAAAAACGAATTCACGACCCTCTCATCATTCAAATTACATGTTTGCAATGGAATCTCGCAAGAATTTCAACGCCTTTGTTCAGCTCCTCCTTCGTAAAACCTCTAAAGTAAACTTCAGCAAGCTTAGTCAGTTCGCCTTCTGGGTGATCATCAATCAATTTTTCTTCCATGGCGGTTTTCTTCCTCTTCACGATGTACACTTTGCTGAACTTGTAAATGAAAGCACTGGTGCCTCGGACAAGTCTTATCAAAAACTCCATCTTAGGAACATCAATAGTCTTGAAAAGGTATTTTCCTTTCAGTTGATAATTTGCCACTTTCTACAATTTTTTCATGATATTTAATTCATTTCACTATTGAATTGTTACCGAAACGAGGCTCTTTTCGTGTTCATCGAGTTTAGAGTATCCTAAGTCCATCGCTTCATACGGATTAACCTTGTTAGGTTCTTTGTCTTCGCTTTTCTGACTCTTCTTTTCCACTTCTTCGTCCATCTTATCTCCGTTCTCTTCCTTCTTCTTCTCCTCGTGATCAGAATCAAAATCTTCAAATTCCTTCATTTGCTCATCGAATGAATCAGTGTCGCCCTTTTGTGGAGTTTTTTTCTCTTCGATATCCATTTTCTTCTCTTCAATGTCCATTTTCTCATCATCAACATCGTCTTTGAAAGCGTTCTCCAATTCATCATCTTCGTCTTCCTCGTCCATTATTTTCGATAGCCGCTTCTTATTTGCAGCTTTAGCGGGTTCGGTCTTCTGCTCTGTTTTTGGTTGCTCTGAAGGTTCTGTTATAATAGCCTTAATTTCCCTTCAATAAAATCAGCATTTTTACTCTCAATATCCAAGTCATCGTAGATAGAGCTTTGAGCATATAGAGAAAAGGCCTCCTTGTCAACTTCATGAAGCATAATTTTCTTTAATGAGAGGAGATAATAAGTCGAAATGATTTCTTTTAGGGCAAATTACCTTGGTTTTGAAAAGATGATGACCGGCTTCAACTTTTATTGAATCAAAGCTATTAAACACAAAGCAATCAGTGTGATGCTGAGAGATTTTTCATATATACTTCGTTAGGAAATCGGCCATGTTTGGCAGCAACTGATGGACCTTTTTAACTCTTGCGTTCTTAGATGTCGTCAGATAATTATGGGTATCAATCAGCTGCACTTTCTTGAATTGGTCATCCACCAGATCCTTAAGATCCTCAATTGATTTGACAGTAAGCGCCTTCTTTTGAGTTTCTGGCTTCTGATAGGAATTCGCGAGACTAACGTGTCCTTCGTCGACTTTCGGCTTTCCTCCTTTTCCGAATTTCGTTCCTCCACTCTTGGACAGAAGCTGTGACTCTCGCAAATAAAAGCCCATTTCGTCAGACATCTCGTAGGTTCTCTTCTTCCCCATGGCAGCGGACTCTTTGCGTAAGTCCTCGAGCGTGAGGTTCAGGATTTCTCGATCGAGTTCAGACGGCTCCTCTGTTAAATGTGAATCTCAGCGAATGTAAACCGAAATAGTTACTTTGGACGTTGCCTTCTGGGTTATAGAGCTCTGGCATCATATTAACCTCATCAACCGGTATTCCAAGGGTGATATCATTGTAAAGCGTAGGTTTTTTAGGAATGTGCAAGAGGGTGAGCTTGGGCTTTGTGTATCTATCAGGATCTAGTGGGTAGAAGAGGGATTTGGGTTGAGAGATCGGTGGAGGAAGTGTCAAATCCATTTTAAAATCGAAAATGAAGTCACCGCTTCCGGGAATATTTATATATCTGGAAGTGAGTGTATGAGAATGAGGGTTGAGCTGATGGTGATTTACTTTCGGGATTCTTTCTCCTGGGCCATGGTGCAAAGAAATTTCTTTTCGCGCTAATAAATAGATTTATCTTTTCGAGCTGCTTAAAATCGCCTTACTTTAAATGAAAAATTAGACTGTATTCGGCGCCGAAGTGGGAAGAATTTAAAAATACATACTACAAGACTATTTGCTTTGCTGAGATCCTGCGTAGAAGATGTTTTAAGCGAAGGCTAGTATGCTATTAGAGTTGTAAAATAATGTTTCGGAAACTTGATGAATGAGAACCATATAACTATTATTTAGAAACAATGGACATTGAAAAATTTATAAGGTTGTTTAAAGCTGGCTCTTGTGATGAGTGCTGGACGGGAAGCTTAAGGGAGGTAAGAGCCAAAGAGGTTCCAATTAAACAGGGAATTGAAAAAGATGTAAATCTATGCGGGTTCTATTAGTAAGATTTATTTTTTGATATTCAAAATAACTTAGAGGTGGCTGATTGCCAATTTGTTGCCATTGAAAGACAGAGGCAAATACCTTAGCAAATCCGACTAGCTCCCAACAAGGTTCTATTGTTGAAGAGAGAGTAATATATACCTATAGATAAATCGGTAACTGCGGCATAATTGGAACAATAATTTTACCTTTCTTTCTGTGCTCTGTTTACTGAAGAATGTTATGGACCTCTTTTCACATGAATCCTACTCTTTCAGTCAATGATAGTGGCATCGTTAATCTTATCCAATATGAATTTCTCGACTCTGGGCATAGTATTTAATGATATAAGAAGAAAGAATCATCATTGCCTTAAGTGATTTTGAAATCACTTTTCGTTTATATCTTCGCATTGAGTTTACACAACATACAATATTTTACACCATTTGATTGCTCCTATCACAGAGAAGAACAATTAGTTTTCTTTCTCTCTCTCTAATCACTCAATCGATTGAATTTTCATAAAGAAGTAAAAAATAATGCCTGAGAAGTATGGCAGAGTTGAATATCCATTTCTTAAACAGTCTCGCTTCACAAAGAAACCAATGTAAGTCAAACTTCAAATATATGTATCATAATTGCGAAGCGCGAGCATCGGCAAATGTAACAAATTATTAAATTCGATGCTTTCACAAATTCTTCATTTCAAAAAAAAAAGAGCGAAAGATGCGAGACGAGCTTGTCGCACTTACAATTTAAGATTGAGACCGAGAAGTCTTCCCACAGCGAGGTCTGTTCTTGGAGTATTCATATTGAACACTTCGCCTTTAGATTCAGCCTCAAACTTAGCCATAGCATAGGCTCTAGTAGCAGGGTTAACTCTGTCATAATCCTTTATAGAGAGCAAGCAGTCAGGTAAGTAGATTAGATTCAACTCATTACCTCTTCGAACTCGAGTCTTCTCTTCTCGAAAGTGTCATCGGTGGTGAGTTCTTTAACCTCTGGAGTGATCATAAGATTTATCTCAGCCATTGGTAAGAGTGCGTTAACAAGAGCCAATGCGATAACGATGTATCCTGGAATGGTGACGGTATCGAACATGAGTTTGTTAAAGACGACGTTTGAAACCTATGAAGGCAGATAAGCATCACATTGCTTTAGGAAATGAGTTACTGCGTAGACAACGAGGACCCATTCCATGTTTTCTGTCATCTCGAAAGCCAGCTTAGCACCCAAGACCTTGCCAGTACTTGAGTTTCTGATAAGTTGGTGCTAGTACCAAAAATATCAGCAAATGTAGATTATTCAAGCAATTTACCTTGTCAGTCCAGTAAATCAAGAAGTTACCAACAATCGAGTAAACGAGAGCGACTGGGAGAGCTGGAGAATAGAAGGCAGCCGCGAACATGTTTTTCAGCACAACGGCATACTTCGCGGAGAGTTCGAACTCTGGCTTTTCAAAGAGGCTATTTAATGTTGTAAGACCTCAGTCAACGAACAAGATGATATTACGTATCAGCTTCAGCCTGAGTGAGCTTAGATCTTTCTCCCTTTTTCTTTTCAAGCTTCATATTTACCCAACCCATCCAGAAGAGTGGAGCCATCAGAGTGACGATCGCTGGAGTTACAGCATTGATCTGGAAGATTCCGTAGGCGTTGTAGATAAGACCATTGTAGCCCCAATAGTTTGACATTGCATAGGCGATTGTCAACTCGACGAGAGCAGTAACCGTAAATTGTGACTATCAAGCCAGGAGGGTTAACAGACAATTTTCTAAAACAAGTTACCCAAGCGAGCTTCGTGGCTTGGCTGACCTTTCGTGTGGTCCATGTCGTGTGCTTTTCTTGACTAAGAAAGATTAAAGAAACGCCAAACAGTCGAATTGCTTACGATGAAGTGAACGTGATAAAGTAAATAAGCACGTAGTTGAAAGCTTGGACGCCCGCAGCGACAGAGTATGCCAGGGCATAGTATTTGAGCGAGCTTACGTTCGTTTGTTGATTCCATTCGTCAATTTTTTTATCCTTTAGAAAAAAAATTAGAGAGAACGATCTACGAAACTCGTTACTTGGTAGAATGAGAGATAGAAGATGATAACCCAGACACCGGCCAATACTAGAATTGTGGCAATAAGCGTGATGAAATTCCTGAGGACCTTTTCGCCTTTCTTGATCGGCAAGTTTTCCCAGTAGACATCACTTGGTTCAGGTGCAGGCATCACGCTAAGTTTTGCTCCATAGAACAATGGTTTTTTCGCCTGCTTGCTAAAAAGTCTTCTGAATAAGGGTTGAGGTGCCCAGTAATCAGCCACTTCGTTTGCCTCTAAACACATTATCATTAGGTTGATGCTTCTATGTGGCTAATAGTTTCATACCTCTCTGTGTATTCACAGTTACGAAGGCATCTTCAACGAAATTGGCTCCATCACCTTTGAAGTAGGCGTACCCTTTTTTCAAGTTTTCTTCCTCCAAAGCATGAATTTGCTCTTGAATCTCCTTCATTTCATCGAGTAAAGGCTTCTCGGCTTCTTTTCCTTTGGCTTTTTTCTCATGAATTACCTTCATTTTATGAACGAGGTCTTTGATCTTCTTTTCATTCGCATAGATTTCTCTCACATCAAAGCACAGAAGAACTCTCTTCACATTGAGCTTCCTTCCATCAGGAAGACCGTTGTTCTCAAACCACACCTTAAGTTCTTCGTCAATGTCTTTGCCTTCAAGCTTTGGGACACCACGGACGAACAAGGTGAAATCTGCTGGGGTCCAGTCCTTTTGATCGCATTCAATTGCAGTCTTTCTTTGTGAGTAGCGGAACCATTGCAGATAGATGATAAGGCCAAAGAATGTGACTAGATTGAGCCAATCTTGGATATCTGTGGTCAAGTTGCTCTCCTCGTTGGCAGTGTTAGCGATGGATGTTCTCGTAGCAAAGCTGAGAACGCAAATAGCGCTGCTTTTTAACTCTGCAGCGGTGAGTTGATCAGAAGGCTGACAGTAGGTTCCGGTCCAATTGGTTACAATATTGAAAATGCCACAAATCAAAAAGATCGCGGAGAGGAGGTAGATTGTCGATTTGACAAACTCAAAATACATTGGGTGAGCAGGAGAGACTTCGGCGAGTTCAATTGCAGGAGTGCAATGATCAAACTGCTCATTTTCCTATATATCGCTTAGAATCACGAGGACAGAAACGCAAGCTTACCACAGGGAGACCACTGGCAGGATCAATTTCGACTTTGTCACCGTTTGGCTTCTCGAAGATGGGTTTTGAGACTCTTGTGGCAATCTTATTAGGAAAAATAAAATAAATTTGTGGCAATTAGACGCAGGTTCTTTACTCTATGCTTTTCGGACTGCTCGAAGTTAGGAGGGATTCTGTATCTGGTCATTCGGTAATTTTCTAAACGAGTTCAAAAAGCTGAGGGTTGAAATGAGAAAATACCTTTCAGCTTGGCTTGCGCAAGAGCACTTTGGGTGCCGGCTGGCTTGGTTTTCGCCTCGGCATCAACGAACGTGTTATAATTGTTCATTGTTGTGGTAGCAAGGACTTTTTCCTTTGTAAAATTTATATATCTGGGAGTAGATACCCTCTGTCGAACCTTTAATTTTTGAGTTTATAAAACCGTTATGCCCATGAAAACGGCTGTGGCAAACGGGCAATATTTAGAGTTGTTAATCAATAAAAGCATGATCTAGCAATTAGGTTTAATCCAATATTAACGCAGTGGTAATAGG